>Ga0207064_1057_pt1 | contig 17388 bp, 17 predicted proteins | sample Alteio_BWMinCont_26_FD_153488 | JGI IMG/M metagenome (GOLD analysis project Ga0207064, IMG submission 153488) | Enriched cells from forest soil in Barre Woods Harvard Forest LTER site, Petersham, Massachusetts, United States -... | ecosystem: Environmental > Terrestrial > Soil > Temperate forest >...
TTGTATAGCGCCGCATAGCACAAAACCATAACGTTTACGGAAACATACATCAGTATGGTAATGACAAACAGCAGCAGGTATTCGGGAAGGAGCCCTATTATATTTCCAAACGGATTGGTCGTATCATAGGTGGTCGAACTGGCATTATTCACAACATCAAACACCCTCACCTGGAGCATTATATTTATTGCGGCAGAGGCGAGCAAAAAGAATCCGCAGAAGATAAAAAAATTCTTAAGGAATGGCTTAAAATTTTGACGTATAAAAGCAAATGTATCGCCGATGACCTCTCCAAAATCACGCGGTTTGCCCAGTTCAATTTTCGTTTCCATATAAGGTTTGGTTTTTATAGAGTTTATTGGGATAAATGATCACGTACCAGGTAATAAAGAATAAGGATGCTGCAAGTATAGTTATACTGAGCCAAACGGGCATCTCAGTATGCCGCGTAACAAAGCTTTCGAAAAAAGCCGCTATAATGAAAAGGGGTACCAGGCCAATGGCCATCTTCATACCGTCTTTGGCCCCTCGTTTTACCGATTCAAGCCGGGTGTACGTTCTCGGGAAAAGAAGGCTATTGCCCAGGACCAATCCGGCAGCGCCGGCTATGATTATAGATGATATTTCAATGGTGCCATGTATCCAGATCACGAGGATAGATTCCGCGCCCAAGCCCCTGCTGAAAAAGAAATATTCAAAAGCGCCCAGCATAAGCCCGTTGCGCAGCAAAAAATAAACAGAGCCGAATGAAAATGCGATGCCGCTGACGAAGATCATCAATGCGACGAAAATATTATTCATTGCGATTCCAAAAAACATCGACACCTCTTCATGGCTTTTATATACACCGAAGGGGTCGCCTTTGGCGATGTTGTCTTTGGTCATTTCAACATACTCCTTTCCGCGCGGCCCCAATACAAGTTCAAGAAAATGATTGTCATATTTCGCCGAAAGAACACCCATCAGGCAAAAAATCACAAAAAAGATAAAAGAATACAGCAGTTGCCGTTCATATAACTTAAATATAAGCGGTAGCTCAGTTTTCCAGAAAGCAATGAACCGGTTACTTCTTTCGGTTTTGTTCTTATAGATCGACTGGTGCAGCTTTGCGGCTAAACCGTTAAGGTATTCGGTTGTCTTTGATTGCGGGTAAAATGTTTTGGCATAAGCCAGGTCATCAGTAATTTTTATAAAGCGCTCCGCTATTTCATCAGGGTCACTTGCTGGTTCCTGCTCAAAGCTTCTCCACTTGTCAGCATTCTGTTTAACAAAAAGGGGTTCGCGCATTATGAAGGCCTGGTCTAATAATGGCTTAAAATAATTACAATAATTTTATCTTTCAACTAAAAAACTATATTAGTGTCTAATATTTATTAATTCATGCAAACCATACGGATCACCACATCGCAGAATATTGATATTGATTACGAAGTTGCCGGGTTGGGCGAACGTATCATCGCCAGGGTGATAGACCTTGCGATATTGTCTGCCTTGTACTTCGGGTGCATAATTTTGGCAGCCATGTTCAGCCAGGGATCTGAAACCGCTTTTGTAGTAGTGGCGATCATTAATGGGTTAATCTGGCTTTTTTACGATCTTCTTTTCGAAATACTGATGAACGGCCAAAGCATCGGCAAACGTATTATGAAGATCAGGGTCATCAGTCTCGACGGTTCCCGTCCCAGCTTTGGCCAGTATTTATTAAGATGGCTGTTCAGGATAGTCGATTTTTTGATCATCGAACCCGGGCTGGTAGCGCTGATAGCCGCTGCTGTTAGCGAAAAACCCCAGCGGATTGGAGATATAGTTGCCGGTACCATGCTGATAAGGACCGCCCCCCGTACCAAAATGGATAATATTATGTTCATGCCTGCTTATGACGGGTATCAGCCCGTATTCCCTGCGGCTGGCCAGTTAAGCGCCAGGGATGTTGAATTGATACACGAAGTGATCAATAATTATCTTAAAACCGGTAATAGTGTAGTGGTGTATGACATGGCCGAGAGGGTGAAAACGCATTTAAATATAACACCCCCGAACGGCATGAACAGCATGCTGTTTTTGCAAACCATTATCAAGGACTACAGCCACGTCAGCGCTCAGGCCGACGCCTTATAGATCGCATAAAAATGGTAGAGCTTAATGATATAGCTTATCATTACCATCGAACCAATTAGTATAAACAAGGTCTTTTTTACGACCCCTTTTTTGGTGTCGAGTTTGAAGAACCCGTCGGCAATGCCATAGGCAAAGAACAATAACAACGGTATTGCAGGTGGGTAAAGCTGAAAGCTTTGATGAAGGTCGCCCTGTACCAGGGCGATTACCGACCGTTGGAACCCGCAGCCAGGGCAATCGATACCGGTTAAATATTTAAAGGGGCATGGAATTAAATGGCCCTGCAGCCATTTGAAAAAAGCCAAATGATTGCAGGGCGCATAAAGTTCTATAGCATTTACAGGCATTAAGCTTCCGGGGATGGTGGGGCCGGTGGCGTCGGTGGTGGCGGCGGCGTGTTATTGAATGGATCCCTGTAACCTACCGATGGATCTAATGGCCGTAATCCACCCGCTTCCTGGGCCGATGGGCCAAGATACTTATAATTGCCAAAGGCCAGTATCGGGTAGAATATCACCCCTAATAGCAGCAGGCCGACAGTAAACCCTTCCGATTGCCCAAAACTCTTGCTTAAAAGGTTGGTCGTCCATACGAGGAAAACAATGTTAACACATGGAATCAGGAACAATAATATCCACCAAACAGGTTTGCCCACAATTTCAAGCAGCACAATTGTGTTGTAAATTGGAATAATAGCTGCCCAACCGGGCTTGCCGGCCTTCTCAAAAATTTTCCAGTGAGAAATGACCATGATCACCACGATAATAATAATGGGAATGAGCATAACGGCCATGAAAGCGCCGATCGCCGCTCCTGCTGAATAACCTGAATTGTAATCTTGCATGATGTAATGAGGTTAAGTGAAAGTTTTGTGATTTAGTTGAAATGAAGCTAAAGATTAATTTCCATATTACAAAATGTTTGGGGTCAACATTCTGTTACTATACGTAAGTTTGCACCGATGAAGCGCGAACAGATCTCCGTATTCGATATTTTTAAGATAGGCATCGGGCCATCCAGCTCACATACGCTGGGGCCCTGGCGCGCTGCGCAAGCTTTTGTTCAGCTGCTGGACGAGAGCCAGGTACTATTCAAAGTAAGCGGTATCAAAATACTGCTCTACGGTTCGCTGGCCAAAACGGGGAAGGGTCACGGTACCGACATTGCCATTCTTTTAGGTTTGAGCGGCGACGATCCCGTAACCTTCGACGTAAGCGCCATAGACGATAAAATTGCAGGCATCAAAGCCTCAGGCGAATTATTCCTCGGCGGCGAGCCCCGTATCCTTTTTTCCTTCGACGACGACCTTTTATTCCTATACAACGAACAGCTGCCCTTTCACCCCAACGCGGTAACCTTCCAGGCCTTTTTGAACGACGGGCATGCCGTATCCGAGACTTACTATTCCATCGGCGGGGGCTTTGTGGTGAAGGAGGGCGCGCAGGGTCAGAGCAAAGCCGAGGTCGATCTGCCGTTCCCTATTGAAACTGCCGGCGACCTGCTGCATTGGTGCCTCAAAACAGGTCTCAAAATATCCGAAGTGGTGCTGGAAAACGAACTCGCCTGGCGCAGCGAGCAGGACACCCGCGACGGCATCCTCAACATCTTCCGCGTAATGAAGGAGTGCATGTACCGCGGCTGCCACACCACCGGCTACCTGCCCGGCGGCCTCAACGTGGCCCGGCGCGCGGCTACGCTCAACCACCGGCTCATCGGGACGCACCCCTACCAGAACTATGACGAGTGGGTAATGGCCATCCGCGAAACCGGCGGCGGCTTCAAGAACACACTCGACTGGGTAAGCTGTTTCGCCCTGGCGGTGAACGAGGAGAACGCCTCGTTCGGTCGCGTGGTGACGGCCCCTACCAACGGGGCGGCGGGCGTGGTGCCGGCCGTGCTGCAATACTTCATCGTGTTTTGCGATGGGTTCAGCGACGACCAGGTCATCCAGTTCATAGCCATCGCGTCCGAAATTGGCAGCATATTCAAAAAAGGGGCAACCCTTAGCGCGGCGATGGGCGGCTGCCAGGCCGAGATCGGCGTATCGTCGGCGATGGCGGCGGCGGCGCTTACCGGCTGCCTCGGCGGATCGCAGCGACAGGTGCTGATGGCGGCCGAAATTGCCATGGAACACCACCTGGGCATGACCTGCGACCCCATTGGCGGACTGGTGCAGGTGCCCTGCATCGAGCGAAATACCATGGGCGCCATTAAGGCCATCACCGCCTCGCAGCTGGCCCTGCAAACCAACCCCGACAACGCCAAAGTTAGCCTCGACGCCGTGGTGAAAACCATGTGGCAAACCGCTTTAGATATGAACTCCAAATACAAAGAAACCTCCGACGGGGGATTGGCGATCAATATTCCGATAAGCCTTCCTGAATGTTGAGTTGAAAGGTTGAATTAATATCGAATAACGAATTTCGAATATCGAACGCCGAAGTACTTCGATATTCATGATTCGATATTCGGTGTTCGACATTTAAGGGGGGCCAGAGCCGCGGCGAAAACTTTCTCCCTCCAAATCCCCCATAATCCTCCAAAAAGCACTCTATATCCCCCAAAAACCCTCATAATCCCTCTACAAGCACCTTTCTGACCCCATGTTTTTGCGTTAAACAGCTAATGATGAGTTGATTAACTAAAAATTGACCGAAATGTTTTTCTTTTTGGGATTTGAAGGCTCTGCCGGGCGGCTTAACCTTAAAGATAAGAAATTTTCTTGGTGTTTGCAAGCGTCGGCGGCCCACAAGGGCGTTTAAATTAGATTTGTTTACTAACATTATTAGTAATAACTTCGTATTGGATAAGGTTAAAATAGGGTGTTTTCACGGGTTGTGAATGCAGGGCATTATTCTTAATTTATGCTATCAATTAACTCAAATTCTGATTTATATTAAAAAGTGATGAAAGGCAAGCCAGACCCATATGATAGTTATACATCTCCCGCAAGTACTCCAAGTTTTACCCGGGATAATAAAGATGAATGTTCATTAATAGATTTTATAGATAAATTAAAGAAAATCCAGGCTGGCTTTGCATCGGTGAGCGTTGGTGACGAGTTAGATATACGTGTTGAAAACATAAATGTCTTAGTAGTTTATAATGGAAATACACCGTGTGGAAATATAGTTTCTTCTTTTAACGGCAAAATAATTCAATGTAAGCGTAATGGGCGAACGTTTAGAGTGAAGGTTCTAAGTAAGTCCGGCGATATACGTGTGTACTGTTTATAGTATGTTGAATATTATAGGAGGTACATATATAGAGAAATGTAGAGAGCCGAATTACTATGCAATTTTTGGATCGGGTCTAAGAGCGGCTATTGCATTGGCTGACAAAGGCTTTTCTATTAAATTTAATAGTTGTGTAGGTGATGCGGACAACGAAACCATAGGTTCGATATGCAATACTTTTCAAATTATGGCGAATCTCGTGTCGATCGAGAAGACAATCTCTTTTGTTTATGATCAACCCCTCGCGAAGCCCAAAACTCATTCCGTCCAAGTAAAGAAAACCGTATTAGAAATAAATCGCGAAGATTGCGATCATGTTTTGTACTACGGTATGATCGAAGCCACCTGTCAGGTTAATGCCAACTACCTAGTTTACGATCCCCAAAATGGGGTGAGTTTTAAGGATACAGGATCAAATGCGAAACATTTGGCCATAATTTTAAATAAGCAGGAAGCAGTACATTTTTATGGAGCAGATGACACTGAGGATCTAAATATTATTGGAAAAAAACTGATAGAATCAGAAGATGCAGAGGTAATAGTAATTAAAAATGGGTCGCATGGCGCATTAATAATAGATAAGGAGAGTATACAAACGATTCCCGTGTTCAGAACAGATACAGTATGGCCTATAGGCTCAGGCGATATTTTTTCGGCTGTATTTGCATGGAAATGGATCGAAGAGAAATTACCACCAAGGGAAGCAGTATATTTAGCTTCTCTTTATACTGCATTTTATTGTGAAACAAAAGATATTCCGTTACCAACCACTCCGAAAGATTATGAGCCACTCATGCCGAAAAAAGCCAAAAAGCGAGTCTATCTGGCTGGACCATTTTTTAATATGGGAGAGCGATGGTTAATATCGGAGTTAAGAAAAGCTTTATTGGATTTCGACAATCTTGTATTCTCACCTTATCATGATGTCGGAATAGGTTCGACACAAAATATTGTTGACCAGGACATTGAAGGTATTGTTAATTCGGATGTAATGTTGGCTGTCGTTAATGGGTTAGATTCAGGAACATTATTTGAAATAGGGTATGCTATAGCCTTAGGAAAAAAGGTAATAGTTATGGCCGAGAATATTTCGGACGAAGATTTGTTAATGTTAAAAGGGACAAAATGCGAAATCACAGACGATTTTTCTACAGCAATTTATCGAACATCCTGGTAAATCAGGGGCACTATTAAATGACTAAGAAGCGATCTTACATAGTAATTGGATTAGGATATGGGGACGAAGGGAAGGGTTTAGCTACCGATTACCTATGTGCTAACTCAAAGCGCCAAATAGTTATAAGATTCAATGGGGGACAACAGGCAGGACATACGGTTGTAAATAACAAAGGGCAAAGGCACATTTTTTCAAATTTTGGTTCCGGTACTTTAAGAGGGATTCCGACATATTGGTCGCGATACTGCTCTTTCTCACCCATTTACTTGTTGAGTGAATATAGAGACCTCACGGTTCAACCAACCTTATATTTGGATAAACTGTGCCCGGTGACTACTCATTACGATGTTCTTTATAATAGAGCAATTGAGTCAACACGTGGTGAATATCGGTATGGAAGTTGTGGACAAGGGTATGGAGCCACTATAGATAGACATTCTGAAACTTCGTTCAAATTATTAGTTAGTGACCTGTTCCAACAAAACGTTTTAGAGAAAAAATTACAACAGATAAAAGCCTATTACCAAGAAAAAACTGATAAGAATACAAAATATCAATTTAACTTTTTCAACCATACCAAAGAAGATAAAAGATTCAAAAGGTATATTGGAAAAATTGAAAAGCTTATTTTGAATGGAGTTATAAGATTAGTGGATGAACGAGATATTTTTCAAAACAATAAGCTATGGGAAACTTATATATTCGAAGGTGCGCAAGGAATTCTTTTAGACGAAGACTTCGGCTTTCGCCCGTACGTTACCAAAAGTAACACCACTTCAAAAAATGCGTTAGAAATGTTGGATAGATATTTTAGCGACGATGATATTGAAACTGAAATTTTTTACGTTACCCGTGCTTATCTGACACGTCATGGTGGTGGGCCATTTTTTCAAGATGATTTTTCAATTAAGCTTCGGGGTACTAGATCGGAAAGCAACCGCAATAATCCCAATCAAGGCGTTTTTAAACGTGCGCCTTTAAATATCCAACTACTAAATTATGCCCTTAATTGCGATGCCAGTGTTTCAAAGAGGATCAAAAAAAATATAGTGGTTACCTGTTTGGATCAATTGCCTTCTGAAAGAATTACGATAATCGATAATACTAAGCCAACAGATATTAGTTATATGGATTTACCAAATCTTCTGGATTGTAATTTTAACAGATGTAAATTTTCTTTTAGTAGTTGCGCAGATGCGCTGTGAATTGTAGAGTCACTGTGAAGATGTTTGTAAAATAATAATGAACAAAAGTGCATATCTTTATTTTAATTGCTCGGCGATAAACAGTCGTATATAGAATGAGCCTAAATAAACCGCAATGTTGAAATTTTTGTTTAAATATTGGAAGTGGATAGGGGGAGTTGTAATATGCCTTGGCTTTTATGCGATGGGTAATTGGATACCGATTAATGCCCTAAGACCGGAAATTAAGCAGGAACAGAGAGAATACTACACATTATTAAATTCAATACTTTACACTTTTATTACACTTTGCGCCGTATTAGTTGCTCTTTTTAAAGATGATTTTCGCGAATATTGGAAATGTCCGAAGGTTGTTTTTTTAAATCCTAAAAATAGCACGATTGAAATTACAGAAGAAGAGGATTCCTCGGGCTTAGGCGATGCGGTAATCCAAGCTACAAAATATATAACAAGGATTGAAGTTCAAAATATAGGGAATTTGCCGGCAATAAACTGTGAAGTTTATTTGGATAAACTTGAATTTCGAGAAAAGAATTCATCGATATATCAATTTATTGAAACCACTGGTATTCCTATGGAATGGAACGCCAATGGCATAAAATCAATAATAATACCTCCTGGTGGTAAAAAATTAATTCACCTTGTAGAAATTAATGCGCCCACAAAATTATCATTGCCAAATGACCCTCAAACGCATCAGCCACCAACTTTAATTATTGGTGGAATAAAAAATAGAGGTGAAGACACAAAAGGAACATGGTTAGCTACTTTTACTTTATATTCTCAAAATCACAGGCCAACTGATTTTCAATTAGAAATAGAGTGGAATGGGGTTTGGAAAAAAAGGTTAATGGAAATGGCAAGTCAATTTAAAGTTGAAATAACAGGCAACAAAAAATGAAAAGAATTTTTTTAATCCAATATAATGTCCCAAATCCGATACCGCTTGACAACAGGGTCAAGGCGCTCGGTCCTTGGGTTAAATATTTTGGAAATAGTTGGCTTGTGGAAACTACATTAACTGCTGAGCAGATTTATTCTCAGCTTTCAGTTGATTTTAAGGATGATAGTATGTTTATTATAGAAGTTAAAAAGGAAAGTTATTTCGGGCGAATGAATACGGTTATGTGGGACTATTTAAAATCGAGATAAGAAAACCTCATTGAGAAACACAATTCCGCTCTTACCCCGCCACCGCAAGCGTCCTCCCTTGTGGGTTAATTTAACAAAACTAACTTTTACTTGCTTTCGGTTTTTTGAATGCCAGTATCATATATACGAGCCCAACCACCGCCAGCAGATCGGCATACATAAATCTATCTTCCAGCCTGGTTAAGCCGCAGAACCCGGAAGCAAAAAACAAAACTACGCCGATGATGAGGAAAGTGGTGTTGTAAAGGCGCATGGCAAAAGGTTTACCCGAAGTTAGGTATTCTTCCGCATTTTCATATTCCCGGGCGGAAGGAAAACTCACCGCCAAACCGTCATGGCGAGGAACGAAGCCACCTCTGAACTGTGCCAGTCAAGAACCGCAATTTTTATTCAAGGCACGAAAAGCATCCCCGATTTGCATGTGTAGAGATGGCCACGCTAGCGCTCGCCATGACGGGCGGGCGGGGCATCAGCGAAAACTGTCTGAACCGTTGATTTATGTGATTGTTTGATGCCGTTGATTATTGCATCTGCGAAATCAGCGTGATCAAAAACAAATCAGCGGTTCAGACAATTACCGGAGCGCCAGTCCCCTTGCATATCCTGCGCAATTAAGTTAAATTTGTTTTATGGACATTCAGGTTGAAAAGATCGAGCTGGCAAAGCGCCTGCTGGATACGGATGACGAAGCGGTGATACAAGAGCTGAAAAACGTTTTCGACGCCCACGAAAAGGATTTTTGGAATGACTTGCCCGCACACGTGAAAGAGGGTATTGAACGGTCGAGGAAACAGGCCGAACAAGGTTTGCTTACCCCACACGACGAGGTGATGAAAAAATACGCTAAGTATTTATGAGTTTGGCGGTAGCGTGGACAGATGATGCCAAAGCAACATTTAACGATACCGTTATCCAGATAGAAGCCAAGTAAAGCGGTTGTCCAACAGCCTCCCCCAATAATTTTACAAGCCATACGCCTTGTCGATGGTTCTACTATATAGAAGGCCATCTCCCCCAGGCCTTTACCCCAGTGAAAATACCCCAACACATCCGGTATATTATTGAATCGCTCCGCTGCCCGAAGCACCATAAACCCCCTGTAATATTAACAGAGGAGGACGGGGATGTGCGGATACACTGCTGCTGCGCCGAATTTAAAAGGGAATGCCTGTACCTGGTGAGCAAATTTATGGTAGTGCGGCATAGACACCAGATGGAGTAGGGGGAGGATAAAGGTTAAGGGCGAAAGGATAAAGGTTTTGCCGCCGCTTTTGGCCCTCAGTAAATATCGAACACTGAACACCGAATAATGAATGTCGAAGTACTTCGGCGTTCGATATTCGACATTCGTTATTCAATATTAATTCACCTTTCGCCTTTTGCCTTTTACCTTTCACCTAAATAATCCCTACCTTAGTGTTCTCAATCATTAACCATCATGAGTACAGACCGTCGTAACTTCCTCAGGCAAGCCGCCGTGCTTACGGGCGCGTTTTCGGCCACCAGTTTGTTCAGCCAGGTACATGCCACCGACTGGAAGCGTGCCGCGCAAAAGGTGGCGCATAAAAGCCCCTTTGAGGTAGCGCAGGACGAGGACTTTTGGAACACCATCCAGAACGCTTATACGGTGAGTCCCGAGATCATTAATTTAAACAATGGCGGGGTATCGCCCTCGCCGCTGGTGGTGCAGCAGGCCGTGGCGCGACTGAACGACCAGGCCAACATGGGCCCATCGTACTTCATGTGGCGCCTGATGGACCAGGGCCGCGAACCCCTGCGCGATAAGCTGGCCGACCTGGCGGGCACGCTTTCGGACGAGATCGCCGTTAACCGCAACTCGACCGAGGCGCTCAATACCATTATTTACGGTCTGCCTTTGGAACGGGGCGACGAGGTGATAGGCACCAAGCAGGATTACCCGCACATGATACAGGCGTATAATAAGCGCGCCATACGCGATGGCATTGTGTACAAGCAGATCAGTTTCGACTTCCCCATTGAGAACGACGAGCAAATGGTAAAGGGCTTCGAGGACGCTATCACCCCCAAAACCAAACTGATACACGTAACGCACATGATCAACTGGGTGGGGCAAACGCTGCCCGTGCGCAAAATTTGCGATATGGCGCACGAAAAGGGCATCGAGGTGCTGGTGGACGGCGCGCACAGCTTCGGCCTGATGGATTTTAAAATACCCGACCTGCATTGCGACTACTTCGGCACCAGTTTGCACAAGTTTCTGTCGGCCCCCATCGGCAGCGGCATGCTTTGGATCAAAAAAGAAAAGATAGAAAAGGTGTGGCCCATGGTTTGCGGCGACAAACCCCATGACGGCGACATCCGCAAGTTTGAGGACCTGGGCACGCGCAGCTTCCCGATAGAGGAAGGCATAGGCGAGGCCATCAACTTTCACGAGGGCATTGGCAGCAAGCGCAAGGAGGAGCGTATACGCTACCTGAAAAACTACTGGGCCACAAGGGTCAAGGACATACCCAAAGTAAAGCTGCACACCTCGCTGAAACCCGAATACTCCTGCGCCATCTGTGGCGTCAGCATCGACGGCATGAGCCCCGCCGAACTCGACAACGCGCTCTTCAACCAGTACAAAATACACACCGTAGGCATCGTATGGGAAAACATCAGCTGCGTACGCGTGACCCCGCACGTTTACACCCGCATACAGGATCTGGATAAGCTGGTAAGGGCGATAGGGGAGATCGCATCAAAAAGCAAACCGCAGGGATCGAATTGATTTTGGGCGCCACCCGAGGGTCGGGCTATCCATTCATACGCCTGCAGGCCTTAGGCGCAGGGCCGGTATCCATTGCTATCCCTGGCGCATTGTCTGAACTATGATTCGTATGATTATTTGATTACGATGATTATCGTTTGGAAGTCAGCGCGCAGCTTCGGGTAAAAAGCGGGCATTCGGCAATTGTCTGAACCGCTGATTCATATGATTATTTGATTACGATGATTATCGTTTGGAGGTCAGCGCGCAGCTTCGGGTAAAAAGCGGGCATCACAGCCACGGCCCTGTGCGACAAGAGGCATAGCGGCCTTTTTGCATGCAGGGTAATAAAGCGAAAGGGTAGCCCGGCAAAATTGTCCAAGCCTCGGGAGTGATGCCTGCTTTTGTGCGTAAAGGCCCGTGCGACCGCCTGTGTGGCCGGCAAGGGCAAAGAAGCCTTGCGCTGACAAAAAGCGCCTTTGGTTACTTTGGCGCAGCAAAGTAACTAAGCCCGCGCGGCTATGAGCGCTAACAAACAATGCCTAATGACCAATCCCCAACACCTTCACCACCATTGGCGCCAACTGCCCCACCCAAAACCCATACATCTTCCCCGAAGGATGCAAACCATCCGGCGCAATAAGACTGGGATCATTCGCTGCCTGCCGCGAGATGCCGGTAATATCTAAGTAATTCACCCCGGCTGCAGTGCTGATAGATTTATTAATAGCATTGAACTGGTCTATCTGCGGACCGATCACAGCATCGTTCCCACCGGCGAATGGCGTCACGCCATAATCCGGTATAGATAAAACAAATACTTTACTCTTGTCCCCATTGACAAAATCTATAGCTGTATTTAATACCTGCTGGAATTTGTTGCTGTAATTGATAATGCTCAAACCCTGGAACTGGTCATTCACACCAATAAGCAGCGTAACGAAGTTGTATTTTTTACCTACCAGCCGGCTATTGGCAATGGCGGCTATCAGGTTGTCGGTCGTCCAGCCCGTGGTAGCGATGATGGTGGGCTTTTTAACGGCCAGTTTTTGTGTATGCAGTTGTGCCGCTAACTGGTACGGGAACGATTGCGTATCGGGCACCGCCTCGCCAATGGTGTAGGAATCCCCCAGGGCAAGGTAATTCAGCGAATCAGCAGCGGTTTTGGTGGTGTCTTTAGGTGTCATCACAACATGCGGTATAACCTGCTTTTTGGTGCAACCGCTTATAGCGGCAATAGTAAGGATTATTGAGCAAAGTAGCTTCATGTGTGGAGATACGGGTTAAAGTGATTGCCGGATTGTTTTATTGTTGTATTGTTTTTGCAGGGCGCATGGCGCTCGGCGCTATAAGTTTCCGTATGTTCCGGGATAGAAGCGGACGGAAAAAGTTCGGCTGAATCATTTGAAGGAAGCTATCACGCTGCCCTGTATTTGATTTACCCAAAGCGCATACCCTTTAGCCGAAGGGTGCAGACCGTCGGCACTGGTTAGCGTGGGATCTGTAGCGGCTTGTTCTGAAATAGCGCTGATGTCGATATAATTCGCGCCAAGCCTTTTGCTTTCAGCCTCGTTGATAGCGTTAAAAAGTGCCACCCCTGACTTAATGTTAGCGATATTCATACCCGCCGCAAATGGCGTCACCGACCAATCGGGAATAGAGATCACAAAAACACGGCCGCTGTAGCCATTAGCAAAGGTGGTTGCTTGCGTTACCAGGCTGTCTAATTGCATGGTATAAAGTTTGGGGTCCGTGCCTTTGTTTTGGTCGTTCACACCGATGAGGATGGTCACAAAATCGAATTTTTTGGTAATGTTATGCGCCGCTATCCCGGCTAAAAGATCGCCTCCCTTCCATCCCTGGAAAGCGATAACCAGTGGGTCCCTAGCCAAATAACTTTGCCCCTTCAATTGTGCCGCAAGCTGGAAAGGATACGATTCATTTTGCGGCAGCCCAACCCCATAAGTATAGGAATCTCCGAGAGCGAGGTAGGAAACAGAATCATTGGGATGTACAGGCGGCGCAGTCAGCCCCGAATTAACGGTACCCGAACCGGAAGGAATTACCCCGGGATTTTTATTGCACGCTAATAACGTTACGATCAGGATCGCGCTAAACCATTTCATACAACCTCCATACCGAAAAGTACGGAGATATGTTGCTTTAGGTTTTCTTTAACTTCTTCTGTAGCTACTTTTTTTCCCAGCTCACGCTGCATGGAGGTAACATCCTTATCATCTATCCCGCAGGGAACGATGTTTTTAAAATAACCCAGGTCGGGATTTACGTTGAACGCGAAGCCGTGCATGGTCACCCAGCGGCTGCAGCGCACACCCAGCGCGCATATTTTGCGGGCTTTGTCGTTATCGGCATCAAACCATACGCCGGTGTAGCCGGGATAGCGGCCCGCGTGCAGACCATAATCAGCCAGGGTCAGGATCACAGCCTCTTCCAGCGTGCGCAGGTAGATGTGTATGTCAGTAAAGAAGTTATCCAGGTCCAGTATCGGGTAACCGACGATCTGCCCCGGCCCGTGGTAAGTGATATCGCCGCCGCGGTTAATGGTATAATAAGAGGCCTTCTTTTCTTTCAGGCCCTTTTCGTCCAACAGTAAATGTTCGGGTTTACCGCTTTTGCCTAAGGTGTATACGTGCGGGTGTTCGCAAAAAACCAGGTGATTCTGCGTTGGTTCAACTTCCTGGTACTCGTCGCCTTCGGTTACCATTTTCAGGTTGCGTATCCTGGTTTTCAGGTCGACGGTTTGGGAAAACAGGGCCTCCTGTTTGTCCCAGGCTTCCTTATAATCGATGAGGCCCCAATCTTCAAAAATCACTTTCTTGTTCTTCATGTCCCTAGCCCTTTACATAGCCTATCATATAATCTTCGTATTGCAGGTAATCCACCCGGTAATCCAGGCTGACGGCCCCTTTGTTCAAATGGGCGTTTACTTGTCCTGCTTTAGCAAAGTTAAACGGTTCAAGCGAAATATGATTAGCGAAAGACACCTCTTTTTGTCCAAAACACTTATAAACCGCTTCTTTTGCGCACCAGCACGCGTATAGCTGGTCGATTTTATCGGTTTCGCTGATAAAAGCCATCTCTTCCGGCTGCATGAACTTGTAGGCAATACGGTCCACTTTCTCCCTGATCTGCTCGATATCGATCCCCACGGGGCTGCTCTTGCTGATCATCACCGCGGCATACTCGAAGGAATGGCTCAGCGAAATATGGTAAGGGATGGTAACCAGGAACGGCTTGCCGTGCGCGTCGATCTTGCAGTCGATATATTCGGTGGTATTCAGCATGGTGCGCAGCAGCACACGCACAGCGAGCCAGTGCAGGTGGCGCTTCCCGAGCTTAAGTTGTTCCACATAAGCCTTTTCGTACCTGTCCAGCTGCAGCTGTTTGTAAAGGTCCTCGGCCTTCTCCTCTATCTTCCAAAGAGCAAATTCGGTATCGCTATCCACCTGCTTCCGGTATGCTATCGCCATAAAAGTAAAATTGCAAAAAGGATGGCAAACTTATGTCAAATAATTCTAATTTAGGCGCTTTATCGCAGCAGAAATATGATCTTATCTGACAAGAGGATTCTCGAGGAAATTGACAACGGCAGCATCATTATCGAACCCTTCAAAAGGGAGTGCCTGGGTACCAATTCGTACGATGTTCACCTGGGGAAACACCTGGCAACCTACCGCAGCCGCGTGCTCGACGCGAAGGTGCATAACGAGATCGACGGCTTCGAGATCCCGAAGGAAGGCTTTGTGCTGCAGCCCAATACGCTGTACCTCGGCGTAACAATGGAATATACCGAAACACATGCCCATGTGCCCTTCCTGGAAGGTAAATCAAGCACCGGCCGCCTGGGTATCGACATCCATGCCACCGCCGGCAAAGGCGATGTAGGCTTCTGCAATACCTGGACGCTGGAAATATCCTGCGCGCAGCCCGTGCGCATATACGCCGGCATGCCCATAGGCCAGCTCATCTATTTTGTGGTGGAAGGCGATATTGAGATCATGTATAACACTAAAGCCGGCGCCAAATACAACAACCCCACCACCCGGCCGGTTGAAAGCATGATGTGGAAGAATAAATTTTGAAGGGGGCAGGGCGCTTGGCGCCAGGCGCACCGCGTCCGGTCTTCCGCTTTTCTTATTCCAAACCGGAAGGAAAAAACTCTAATCAGTTTCTAATGCAATTCGTCGTGGCGGTATTTGCATTCTGGACAAAGGTTTTGTAATTTGCCTTTGCAAACCTTATACCTATGAAGGTAAAAACCTTTATATTGCTTATCGGCTTAATTGCGGGCAGTGTACGATGTCTTGCACAAGACAGTACTTTTCTGCCGCGTGCGGTTAGTATTTTGGCTGCACAGCCCGCGCAGGAAAAGGTTTACCTCCATTTAGACAAACCCAACTACGGTTTCGGCGATACGATATGGTACAAAGCCTATACGGTTATAGGGCAAAAGCACCAGCCATCGGCATTGAGCGGAGTTTTGTACGTGGAGTTGATCAGCCCGAAGGACTCGCTGGTAACCCGGCAGGTTATCCCCCTGGTATCCGGCATCAGCTGGAGCGATATGCCGCTGGCGCATACCTTACCCCAGGGTGAATACCGGATACGCGCTTATACCCGCTGGATGCAGAACAGGCCGGAATATATCTGCGACCAGAGCGTAAGGCTCGGTGGCGTAGCGCCGGTTATGGTCAAACAAACTGAAAAGTGCGATGTGCAGTTCTTCCCCGAAGGCGGGGAATTGGTGAACGGCGTAAGGTGTAGGGTTGCCGTCAAGGCCATTGGCGCGAATGGGTCAGGACAGGACATTAAAGGAACAATAGAAGATAGTACAGGCAACGTAGTAGCCGATTTTGCAACGCAGCATTTGGGCATGGGCGTATTCGCCATTATACCGGAAGCGGGAAAAAGCTATAAAGCGAAGGTGAACATTCCCGGCGAGGCCTCCTTTACGGTCGACCTGCCCAAAGCGCAGGAAGAAGGTTATACCTTATCAGTTAACAACAATGAAAAAGACAGTCTCTATCTCAAAATAGCTACAAATGAACAAACATTAACCAAAAACAAGGGCCAAACCATTTACATCATCGCGCAAAGCAATGGCGAAGTATATTATTTCACGGAGGGTAAATTGGAAAATACAGTCTATATCGCGGGCATAGAAAAGAGCCGTTTCCCCGAAGGTATCACCCAGTTCACCCTGTTCAGCCAGGGCGGCGAACCCTTAGCTGAAAGGATCGCTTTTATCCGTAACCCCGGCGACGAGATCAATGTCAGTATTACCCCGGCAAGCCAAAGCTACGGTACCAGGAACAAAGTGCAGCTCAACCTAACGGCCAGCGACAGCAGCCAAAAACCCATAACCGGCAGCTTTTCCATCTCGGTGATCAACGAAAGCAAAGTACAGCCCGATGAAAATGCTGAAAGTACGATACTGAACAACCTGCTGCTGACTTCGGAACTGAAAGGCTATATCGAACAGCCCAACTATTATTTCACCAACACAAGCGACAAAGCCAGGGCCGACCTTGATATCCTGATGCTAACCCAGGGCTATCGCCGGTACGACTGGAAGCAAGTATTGAGCAGCAATCCGAAAATCCAGCAATCCAACAATTTAACAATCCAATACAAACCCGAACCCAGCCAGGAACTCTCCGGCACGCTCACCACGCCAGACGGCAAGGCCATCCCTCATGGTAAGGTGACACTGCTGGCTACCAAGCAAAACGTGGTCAGGGACACCAC
>Ga0207064_1058_pt1 | contig 17254 bp, 17 predicted proteins | sample Alteio_BWMinCont_26_FD_153488 | JGI IMG/M metagenome (GOLD analysis project Ga0207064, IMG submission 153488) | Enriched cells from forest soil in Barre Woods Harvard Forest LTER site, Petersham, Massachusetts, United States -... | ecosystem: Environmental > Terrestrial > Soil > Temperate forest >...
GTCCTGAGCAAATGGTTCAGCGCTTCGTTGTCCTCATAAACAGATGCTTTGCCGAGGAACTGTCCGATGGACTTGGAGCAAAGGTCCATATCAAGCGCGCCGATAAATTTCCCGGTGAAATCCTGGTCGACTATGGTATTAGAAGCTATAACAAATTCAACACGGTTGCAAGTAGCCAGGTAAAATATTTCGGGAATATCGAACTGGAGTTTAACCTTTTGAAGCTTGGCGGTAAGCTTATCTTCACAGATCACCAACTTGCCCAATTCCTCTAACCCGATCTGCTTATGCGTAAAAGCAATAACCTTAAGATATTTCAACTCCGTTTAAAATTTAGCCCAACAAAAGTAACAGGAATACCATAGCGTAATGTCAACACTTTGTCAAACAGGTCAATTTAGAAGGTTTCTAAATTGGAGTGATTTTCGCATATTTATACCAGTGATTATCCCGGGCATGTGTTATCTTGAGCCGTGCGAACTTTCAAAAAGATCAGCCTTATAATACTCATCTTGTTTTACATGGTGGCGGGTATCAACCATTTCCGCAATCCCGGCTCATACCTGCGTATTATACCGCATTACATCCCATACCCTGTGGTTGTTAATATCCTTGCAGGATGTTTCGAGTTATTGTTCGCTTTGTTGATGGTATTTAAAAAAGCCAGGCGTTTTGCTGCCTGGGGGATCATACTGATGCTGCTCGCATTTTTGCCGGTTCATATCAGCATGATCGGCGACGCGCCTGTGAAATTAGGCGATCTGTTAGTCACGCCGCTGCTTGCCTGGGTGAGATTGGTTGTGCTGCAACCCTTACTTATTTTGTGGGCATGGTGGTATACACGCAATACTGACTAAAAAGTCATTTACAAGCAACTGGCTTTCATTTAAATTCGTAGCTTTAATATTATCACATATCACAATTGTTGCACATGAGTTTAGAAGAGGCCCCGAGAAAGGGAGACAAGTTTCTTAATCCTATACCTACTCATACAGCCGGCTTCAGTAAACTGATACCGATTCTACTGGAATATGCCAAAAACGACGCCGAAACCATACCGCTTAAAACTTTAGGCCCCTTCACTACCGATCTATCGGCCTACAAAAAACCACCTGCAAGCGGTTTGCGTATCACCTGGATGGGGCATTCGAGCCTGCTGATCGAGATCGACGGGCGTCGCATACTGACCGACCCTGTTTGGAGCGAACGGGCGTCGTTCCTTTCGTTTATGGGGCCAAAGCGCTTTTTCGCGCCCCCATTGCCGCTTGAACAATTGCCCCCGCTGGATGGCATCGTTATCTCGCACGATCATTATGATCACCTGGATAAAGAGACGATCAAATTTTTTGCGGGGAAGGACATCAATTTTTATTGCTCGCTGGGGGATAAGCAATACCTCAAAAAATGGGGTATCGATACGAGCTATATTACGAAAATGGACTGGGGCGATAGTGTGATGGTGGGCGGCGATATTGTGCTCACCGCTACGCCGGCCCGGCACTTTTCGGGGCGGGGTATCATCAACCGGAACACAACGCTGTGGTCGTCATTTGTGATCAAAGGGCCAAAGCATAACATCTTTTTTGGCGCCGATTCGGGCTGGTTCCCGGGATTTAAAGAGATAGGGGATACTTTCGGCCCGTTCGACCTGACGATGCTGGAAATAGGCGCTTACGGCAAATACTGGCCCGATATACATATGGGACCCGATCATGCTTCGAACGCGCATATTGCACTTAAAGGTAAACTCATGATGCCCATCCATTGGGGGACCTTCAATCTTTCCCTCCATGCCTGGGACGAACCCATTGAAAGATTGCTGCGATACGCTAAAGACAAAAAGATCGAACTATTCCTCCCCGAGCCGGGCAAACCGACCGAGGTAACCGGGCCGCTGAATTCGGAATGGTGGGTGAAATTCAAAAGTTAAAATTCAAAAGCAAAGCATAACTACTAAGTGGGTATCTTTATAAAAAATACAACTGTGGGACGTACTGTAATAGTTGGCTACAAGCCAAAACCTGGCAAAGAAACCGCCTTAAGAGAATTAATGAAAACGCACTTGCCGATCCTTATGCAGGAAGGATTGGTTAGAAATAAGGAATCCTACATCATGGAAGCTGCCGACGGCACTATTATCGAAGTGTTTGAATGGCTGTCGGAAGAGGCCATACAAAATGCGCACAGCAATCCTGCGGTATTAGCTATGTGGGGAAAGTATGCCGAAGTGTGTGATTATGTGCCCGTTGGAAACGTAGCAGAGATCGATGTTTTATTTTCCGGGTTTAAGCCGCTGAATTAATCTGTAAGAGGCTCTATCCAATTCCCATCCTCCCGGATAATGCCGATCAGTTCATCGAGCGCATTTGCCGAGCTGATATTCTTTTTCACCGCTTCTTTGCCGCGGTAGAGCGTCACCTTGTCGGTACCCGAGCCTACATAACCATAATCCGCATCAGCCATCTCACCCGGACCATTTACAATGCAGCCCATGATACCGATCTTCAACCCTTTAAGGTGACTGGTGCGGCTGCGGATCATTTGCGTGGTGATCATCAGGTCGAACAGGGTACGCCCGCAGCTTGGGCAGGAGATGTATTCTGTCTTGGAAATGCGCGATCGTGTGGCCTGCAGAATCCCGAACGCAGTAGAAGTAATTGTTTTGGTTTCAATTCCCGGCGCATCGATCCAAATACCATCGCCGAAGCCGTCTACCAACAGGGCGCCGAGGTCGGTAGATGAATAAAGCTGTAAATTGGTTGTACGTTCTACGTCGGACGTTGTACGTTGGTCGTCATCTGACTTCTGACTTCCGACCTCTAAGTTCAAATTATACGAACGTTTTATAATCACCGGCACATCCAACCCCAGCTCTTCCATTTTAAAGAAGAATAAACGCTGGTCGGCCATACCATGCAATTCATCGGTTTCCAATACGAAAACCAGGCTTTTATCCATAGGGAGCAAAGCAAACTCTTCGGATTCCACATCAGTATTCTTAATCCTGACGAGGTTTAAGTTTGAAGTGCGGTCTTCTGCGTTAATATATTCCTGCAAAGAAAATACCGGGTGGCAAAGGGTTTTGTCGGCCAGTTTTTGCCAGGTGGAATAATTATATAATTGTTTCAGGTTGCCGGGCAGATTGAACGATGGCAGCTCATCGGCCAAATATACAAAATCAACCGATTGCTCGCCCATGGAATATTTATCCAGCAAAGGGGAATAGATATAGCCCGCATTAGTCAGTATCGCAGGATCTTTTAGATTGGAGTGAGAGAGATCAACAACCACCCTCGGCACCATGTGCCCGCCGATAAAGGCGTTGGCCTCGTAGGTTTCGCGCTTATTGTAGGCGTAGGGGTTGTGCGAGGCGGTTGGCGGTTGGCGGTTGGCGTCATCAGCATTCCGCCCTGCGCCCTGCGCCTCGCGCCTTGCTACATAACGGTTCACCAAAGCAATCGCTACCGGCGCTTCCGCTTCGGGCTCTTCGGTGAGGGATACGCGGACGGTATCGCCTAAACCGTCTTCCAGCAAAGTGCCAATACCTACAGCCGATTTAATGCGACCATCTTCGCCGTCGCCGGCTTCAGTAACGCCCAGGTGTAATGGGTAGTTCATGCCTTCGGCGACCATGGTTTCCACCAGCAAACGGTACGCCTGTACCATCACCTGCGGGTTGCTCGATTTCATACTGATCACCAGCTCGTAGTAATTCAGCATTTCGCAGATACGCATAAACTCCATCGCCGATTCCACCATCCCCTGCGGGGTATCGCCATAGCGGCTCATGATACGGTCGGATAAGGAGCCATGATTGGTTCCGATGCGCATCGCGGTGCCATATTCCTTGCACACTTTTACCAATGGTGAAAACTTTTGGTAAATGCGCTCCAGTTCATTCTGGTATTCGGCATCGGTATAATCTATCTGGTCGAATTTCTTTTTGTCGGCATAGTTACCGGGATTTACGCGCACTTTTTCCACGATGCGTGCGGCTACCTCGGCAGCGTTTGGTGTAAAATGTATATCAGCCACTAAAGGCGTGGTATAACCGCGTGCCCGCAATTGCTTTTTAATTTCAGCCAGGTTTTGCGCCTCTTTGATGCTGGGCGCGGTGATGCGCACATACTCGCAGCCGGCATGGATCATGCGTATCGACTGCTCCACCGTGCCGATGGTATCCATCGTATCGGTGGTGGTCATGCTTTGAATGCGGATAGGGTTGTTGCCGCCCATAGGCACATCGCCGATGTGCACCTCGCGGGTCACAAAACGCGAATATTCGGTCAATGAGTTGCAGTAACGACCGGGCAGTACTTTTATAGCATCAGCATTCATAGAGCAAAAATACGATATGTTGTTGGAAGGTTGAAATGTTGGTCTAACCAATAAGAAAATAATGCCTATTTTAGAAAAATCATGACCGAAACGATCGAATACCCCTACAGTAAGAACTCAGCTTTGCTCGGGCTGATATTGCCCCTCATTTTTTTTGCACTAACGTTCAATAATTTCCTGTATGCCTGGGACAACGGGAAGGTTTATATATGGGTTGCCATTTTGATAGCGAACTTTGTATTCATTTCCTTCTTCATTTTTATTTTACTGAAGCGCATGATCCCCGCTTTGCGCAACCAGGTGGCGCTCGAATTCAATGATGAGGGTATTACCGACTACCAGCGTGATATTATTATCGAGTGGCCGGATGTGAAAGATATCAGCCAGGAATATGGCCGAAGTTATTCTAAACTGGTCATCGACCTGAAGCAGGAAACCGATTACGGTATGCAGGGTATGCAGATAGCTATTTCTTTACGATGGGTGGCGGGTAAGGACAAGGAAATTTGCGAAACCGCCATGGCGTATTGGGAAGAAGTGACGGGACAATAGGCCTAATTGTCCTGAGAATCCAGCATCTTAATAGCCGCATCATATTTGGCGATTAACGCCGGTGCGCGGTCAAAGGCCCAGCCCCGGTAATTATCACGCATCAGCATCAAAGTTTCGTGGATGTTTTCAGGCTTACGCGATTCCCAGCTTAATAACACCCCGGCAACTTTTTCCTCCACTTTTTCAATTCGCGCCTGGTTATTGTAAATATCAGTTAAGGTGGACATTAACTCAAAATTGGCTTTTGAGGTGATATTATGACTTTGGGCTATATCCCAGGCTACGCGGTTCAGGTCGCGGTTTACAACCCCTTCAGGCGCGATCAATGCAAGATTGAACTGGTCATTCGATAATATTTTTTGCTGGAAAGCTTTTGAATTTAATGCCGAATCAATGTTTTTCAATACCTTTTTCTGGTAATTATACAGGATCATCTCGTCCTGTTTGTTTTTGATCAATTCTTCTTTGATATTGTTCAGCATGTCCCTGGTTTCCGATTTTTCGTGGCGCGAATTGATATATTCCGTTAGCACCAGAGCAAGCAAAACGCTGAAGATGATCAGGAACGATTCGCCGAGGTACTCTTTCCAGTCGCGCAAAATATATACTTCCGGCTTGGGTTTATGGGCGCCTGCTTTTGAATGCTCGGGATGCGGTGCTTTTTCGGTCATGGCTGATTTTCAGCCTAAAAATAAGAAAGGTTTTTAGACTTACGAAGTTTCTAAAACTTCGTAAGTCTTTTAAAGATTAAACATGGCTTTCAGCAATACGATCCTGCCGGGCAGCGTGTACGAATTGGCGATGAGCGTGTTGGCAGAGAGATAAAGCGCGTTATAGGTTTTTACATTCAGAAAATTCACAGCGCTGAGCTCAAAATCAGTTTTCCATCTTTTGATCTTGAATTTTGCCGAGGCATCCGCAAAAAAGTATTTCAAATCGGGGTTACCCTGCTGGCGGGTAAAGTAATGCTCGCCGGCTAACTTGAATTGCAGTTCATCTGTTGGGTTGTAGTACACCGAGGCCTGCTGCTGCAATTGATCGACGTGAAAAGCCGACGCCTCTACCGCCGAGTGGCTGTCAACCTGGATGCCAGTAGCTTTGTAGCTGAAATTGACCTGGTCGCTCACCTTGGTATCGGCGCCAAAAGAGAGTGTTTCGGTAACGGTGTTAAAAGGCAGCAACACATCATTTTGTATCTGCACCGACCGGTTACTTTGCCATTGGATGCCCCCGCTAAAGGTAGTCCGCAACGCAAATGAATACTTGCTGACGGAACCGCTTAGTGCCCACGAGTCGGTGCTGTTGGGATAAGGCAGTATTACACGCTCCTGGATATTATTGGTAATGACACTCGACGCAATATTATTGGCGCTGATATGGCTGTAAACCGCATTAACGCTAAAAAAGAATAGGGTAAGCGCCTTGCGGTAATTGAACCCCGCCCCGGCCTGCTGGCTTTGCTGCAGGGTGAGGTCGGGACTGTTGGCATACAAACTGCGATAATCTGTCAGGATAGCTCCCTGGTAAATATCTTCGATGGTACCAACCTGGTTTCGATAGCTGTACGCCAGGTTCAGGTAATTTTCCATACCCACCTGGTATTTCATCCTGAATTGCGGGTTAAAATACAGGCGGGTCAGGCTCTTGTTCAACGCGTACGTGGTATCGGAATAATTGATCTGCTGAAAAATCAGCGGTAGGGTAAGGTTGGCTTTGAGCTTATCGCCCGGTATATCATAAGCGAACTCGGCATAAGCCTTCTTCTTCATCCAGTTGAGGTGATTGATCGCGCTATCTGACTCCAGGTTGACGCTGTTATTGTTTTGAACGACATTAAGGTTCGATGCCAGGCTTTGCGACTGAACGCTGAACCCCGCCCTGAAACTTTGGGTAACAACGTTCCCCGGTATTTTGAACGAAAAATAGTTGTTCGTATACCAGGTAGGAACATTCACATCCTGGATCAGTTGCGAATAAGGTATGCCATGGTTAAACAGCGAGTCGTTGAAATTGGGTTGAATAGCACGGTGTTCCGGTTCAGTTGTACGACTGAAATAGGAATACGCCTGGATGACGTAACTGGACTTCAGCGATTTGATCAGGTTAAATTCGTTGGAGAAACTGAATGCATTATCCCGGAAATTTTGACCAACCATATTGCCATTGGTGTTGAGCGCAGAATTCCAGGCCGAACGGTTGGCATCCATCAAAAGCGCATCATTCAGGTAATATTTGTCCCGGTTCACGTTCGTGGTAAATTCAGCGTGAAATATATCCGGCCGATATTGACTGTGTTGCGTTTCCCTATAATGTACTGTATCGCCCGGCAGAAAAATGGTAGTTCGCTGGCTGTAATCCTGCTTTTGGGCATCGTGCAGGTAATAAGCATTCACCTTTAGGTGAACTCCGTTTTTCAGGTTCACCAGGTTGTTCAGGTTTAAAATGCCTGCCTGGTTAAACAGGTACCGTTCCTCCGCCAAAGCAGGTGTATTGACCGAACCGAGAGATAGCACCGTTGCTGGCACATTGTTATCGATACGCTGCATGTAGTCGTTATAGTTATGCGATCGCAGGTCCTGCGTAAGGTCATAGCCGATGTTGTTTCCGTTTAGATAGTTGATCGCTTTGTATTTGTCCTTGAACATCATCGCGTTCAGCTCGGCGTCATAATTGCCAGGCAAGCCCGCACCGATGCTCTCCTGACCCACCACCTGTAACTTGGCGCCTTTTTTAATGTCCAGGTTCAGGGCAACATCATCGCTCATCACTTTATTTTGCAGCGCTTTGATGGGCTGATCATTCTGGATCAACTGCACCTTATCGACCACGCCCTGCGGGATGGTATTGGTGGCGATGCTGTATTTATCGTCTAACAGGTTATCGCCGCCGATATACACGGTACTGATAGGTTTGTTATTATAGCTGATCGTCCCGTCGGAGGCTACGGTTATGCCCGGCAGCTTTTTGATCACATCGCCTATGGTCCTGTCTTGCGGATTACTGAATTCGGCGACTTTGTAGCTCAGCGTATCACCATTCACGCGCAGCACAGGCCTGCTGCTTTTGATCACAACTGCCTGCAACTGGTTGACGGAAGCCTTTAACACAAAATCGACCGGCGCGGTGCCTGTAATGCTTTTCGATTGGCTTTTGTAGCCCATGCTTCGTACTTCTACCAGCAGGCTATCCGGGCTTTGACCGGATGGCCTTGTCAAGTTGTAGGCCCCTTTAGTATCGGTAACGGTATAAGTCACTATCGTGTTGCTCACCTTATTTTTCAGGCTCACGGTTGCAAAAGGCACGGCTTTGCCCGTGCTGTCTTTAACCGTTCCGTGAACGTTCCCCTGGGCAAAACAAAGAGCAGAAAATAGCAAGCCGCACAGCAGCAATATGAACGATCGCATAAAACGCATTTTATTTACCCGGCAACTCGATAGGGTTATTGATCACCGCCTGCGGACCCGCCTTTATCTTTATCTTCATCTGGTCTGAACCAGCCGGCCGGTTAGCATTATGCGCTGCCATCATGGATTGTACAAAAGCGTCAGGGTCTTTGCGCATCGCTTCCTGCAACTTGCTAAACTCTTTGTCGGTGGTCTTAATGGCATTTTTGGGCAATTGTATAATATTGGGATCGCCGCCATTATCCCCGCCTATCATGACCATTCTTGGTCCAGGACCATCATTTTTTGGTTCAGCCAGTTTCTCCTCTTTATCAGGTATAATGAACACTTTTTCTACGCCATCGAACATAAATTGCACTTCCTTTTTGGCATCATAAGCTTGTACGATAACACCAGGCAGGCCGTTGAGCTTCCACGGGCCTACGTGCAGCGGCATATCGGGGCAAAACCAGGCCGTATAATCCCTTCCTTTAAAACGCGCGGTTGCTTTCTGGCAATGCAAGCCGCCGAACGTCGCGGTATCGCTGCTTATTTTCCAGTCGATAGCCGGCATGACATCTTCTATAAAATAAGTATCCATAACCATCGGCTCTTTCCTGTCCAGCTTTTTTTCGTTGGGGAACTCGTAATACTCCGCACCGGACCCTCTGCTGTTCCTGTGAATTTGAATGCGACCGTCGGGCGAACTGGCCATCGCGGCCTGTACTTGCTTTTTAAACTCGATCTGCTCAAGGACATTGTCATAGCTCCGATAGGCGCTTGAAGTTTTACCGATGTACAAAGCCATATTTTCGGTATAAGGATGATCACGATTTGTAGTGTCCTGCACATGCGTAAATTTGTAATGTATCATTACCTGTGCCGTGTCGGATGTTTGCGCGATAGCACTTGCCGCAATAGCTATCAGCAGTGTGCTTATTATCAATTGTCTTTTCATGACTATTATTATTTGGTTATTATAATCCGGTTCATTTTTTCTCCGGCAGTTCTATCGGGTTATTGATCACCGGGCCACGAGGGCCATGACCCTTTGCAACCCTGATTTGATCCATTTTAACGCCGTCGCCCTGGGCATTCGCGCGATTGTTGGCATTCATAGCTTCCGCAAATGCCTGGGGATCCTTTTGCATGGTTTGATTCATTTTATCAAATTCCTTTTGCGTGGTTTTGATCGTCCTCGGCGGTGTTCCTATCAAATTCATGTCATCGTCCAAATCACGCAATATCGGCGGCATATCTTTTTCAGCAACTGCCGTCCCGCCCTTTGGTGGCGTTGGGATCGCTTTTTCTACCCCGTCAAACTTAAATACCACTTCGTTTTTTGCATCGCGGGCATCAACGATCACGCCGGGCAAGCCGTTTAATTTCCACGGACCGGTATGCACAGGCAGGTCGGGGCAAAACCATGCTGTGTAATCCCTGCCTTTAAAATGGCAGGTGGCTTTCTGGCAATGTAATCCGCCAAAAGTTGCCGTATCGCCGCTGGTCTTCCAGTCGATAGCGGGCATCGGTCCATCGATCAGGTAGCTATTCGTCATCAACTGGTCTTTCGTAAATAATTTTTGCTCGTTGGGGAATTGGTAATATTCAACGTTTGTACCGACACCTCTTCTGTTTATCATAGGGCGTCCATCCGGGCTGGCTGCTGCTGCTTCGGCAAAGGCTTTTTTAAACTGCGCCTTGTATACTATCCCGTCGTAGCTCCTGTATGCGCCTGCGCTTTGGCCGACGTACAATACCATGTTTTCTGTGTAGGGATGTGCCCGGTTCGTCGTGTCCTGCACCCAGGTAAATTTGTAATGTACCAGCACCCGCGCGGTGTCAGTTTTTTGAGCTTCGGCAGTAATACACACCGCAAGTAAAGCGATGGCCAATAGTAATTGCTTCTTCATAATTGTAATAATTTTAAGCAATACTATTTTTTGCTCTTCAACCAACAAAAACTTTGGTATGAACGCGATTTTAACATCTATGAAATGGAGATATTTGTTATCCGGGATTTCAAAAACCAACAGTTTATACCCTTATTGCTTAGTTTAGTCACATTATTTTTTAAGCCGTTGCCGCCGTTTTATCTTTGTTAATATGTTTAAGATCAAAAAGAAAGACTGGATAGAGATAGCGCTCAACATCGCGTTTTGGGTGGGTGTTTTTTACACGCTGTTGTCATTTACCCAACCGCATATTAAAATGCGTATCAACAGCAATGGCTCTATTATGGAAGAGGACATAAGGTACACCTTATCGCCTCATATATTCCTTACGCTTGGCTTTATGGTAGTGTTATTTTACGGCAACATCTTTGGGGTGTTTAAGAAAGCTCTTCGCTACAAAAATGTATTGATCAGGGTGGCGCTGCCCATTGCCTGGTTTGGTATCATTTTTATAGCAGATAACTACGTGGATGCCTTCTTGCCGGCGCAACAAAAGAACTTTCCTACGCTGATGGCGCCGCCGCCAAAGCCGGGGCAGGATACCATAATGGCCGCAGTTCGGAACCAGCTCCCGCAACTCCCTCACGAGGCTAATATCAGATCTGATACTGCTATAAGAGAGGTGTCGCGTCAGCAATCCAGGGCTTTTATATTCCAGAATGATGGGTTCTCAAACACATTATTCTTTATTTTCATTATCGTATTCGGCTTGTCCATAGCCTATTTCTTTTTGAAGGAATGGTCGCGCGTAGAAAAAATGCGTTCGGACCTTGCGGCGGTACAATTGGATACGGAGGTCAAATTCCTAAAGTCACAAGTAAACCCACATTTCCTGTTCAATACACTGAACAACCTGTTCTCAATGGCGCAGAAAAAGGGCGATGACGGCCTGGCCGATGGCATTTCAAAGCTATCGGGGATGATGCGTTATATGATCTACGAAAGCAACGAGGAACTCGTGCCGCTGAAAAAAGAGATAGAATACCTGGAAGATTGCATTGTGCTGAATAAACTGCGCTATGCCGATAATGAAGCGTTGGTGAGGTTTGATTTTCCTTCCGATACAAGCGGTGTCAATATTGCGCCGATGCTTTTCATCCCGTTTGTTGAGAATGCTTTTAAGCATGGGGTGGTGATAGGCAAATCATCTGAAATAGATATTTCGATCGCGGTAGCAAACAAACAATTGATCTTTAGCTGTACGAATACCATTTACAGCGTTAAAAAGATGGAACAGGAAAAGGGGGGGATCGGCCTTGAAAATGTGAAAAGAAGGTTGGATCTGTTATATCCGGGAAAGTACAAGCTATTGACAAAAGCCGATGATAACAAGTATATTGTCAATCTTGGAATTACTATAGAATGAACTGCATAGCTATTGACGACGAGCCTAAAGCACTGGAAGTGATCGAGCGGTATTGCCGGAAAAGCGACCTGGTCGACCTGAAAGCAACCTTTCGCGAGCCGGTGAAGGCCATCGAGTTTTTGAACCGTGAGAAGATCGACCTCATTTTCCTGGATATCAATATGCCCGATATCAACGGCATGCAATTGATACAAACGCTTGCTGCAAAACCGATGGTGATTTTTACCACGGCTTACAGCAATTACGCGGTTGAGAGTTACAACCTGAATGCCGTCGACTACCTGCTGAAGCCTATCACTTTCGAACGGTTTTTGGCCGCCGTTAATAAGGCATCGACCCAGATTTCATTGCAAAATAAACCACCCGCTAAAGAAGATGAACCCGGAACCGTTTTCATCAAAAGCGGCCCGCATACCTACCAGGTGAGGGTAGCTGATATACTTTACCTCGAAAAGGATGGGAACTACATTACCGTGCATTTGAAAGACAAGCAAATCCTTATCCGCGAAAACATGGGCGATATTTTCGATATGGTGCCGGCCGCTGAATTTGTAAGGGTTCACAAGTCATTCGTGGTGGCTGTAAAGCACATCTCGATGATCGAGGTACACCAGCTGATCATCAACGGGGTGAAGATCCCTATTGGCAGCACTTACCGGGAGATTTTGCGCAGCAGGCTGGGGTTGAAATAACACTTTCTAAAAAAGCCTCCCCTTGATCACCATCGTATCCGTTATGATATCGTGAAGGCATTGCTGCTGCCGGTTAAAGAAGCTCATCAGGTAACCGACGATGCTTATGAATGAAAACACCTTGCACAGGTTGCGGGCGATGGCCCTGCCAACCGTGATCCTTTTCCCTTCTGTGTCGGTGACCGTTATTCTCAGGATCTGCTTGCCATAGGTGGCTTGCCTGTCGGAGCTTTCCATTACGATATGGTAAATGAGGTTGGTTAGCGGTATCAGTATTAGCAAACTTATCGCCAGCATGATCCTTGACTCCTGGTCGGATACGAACAATATTGCAGTGAACCCGAGGATGATATATAATCCGGATACGAAAAACCAATCGAGTACCGACGCCAGCAGCCGCTGATCGAACGCAGCAAAATATTGAGGCGCCGTGATCCGCTTCTTAAAATGAAACACATCCCGCAGTTCAGCGATCTCGTGCGCCTCTTTGTAATCGTCCATTTCCGGCGTTTTCAGAAAATCGCCGGGCTTGATGGCACGTACCTTCAACTCCTCCACAGTAAACGGGCCCTCGGGCTTGCCGTTGATGACGAGTATGTAGCTATTGTTGGCAGGTTGCAAAGTTGAAATGTTGGAATATTTTTCCTTTTAGACAAAATTAACCTTACAGAGTTACAACCCCTGCCGGCAGGCAGGCAGGTTTCAGCTTTTAAACTAAAATTAGTATTTCTGTACCTTAAAATCAGATACACCGCCTACGAAATATATCAGGATCTTGTTTTTAGCCGATGAATAGCCGGCGGTTTGATAGGACCCGTCGACCTTTTTGTCAAAACCGTTAAAAGTTGTCGACGAGATGGCGGCATGTTCTTCTATGCGGCATGCTGCGCTTTTGGGTATACTGATCGTTACATCAGCTGCGCCCACACCAATTCTGACGATGGTTTGCGCAAAAGGCGACCCAAGTTTGACGGAGAATGAGCCGGCAGAACCGTCGATCTTAAAATTGCGCAGCTTATATTTTGAAAGATCGAAATCAAGGTCGGTCTCGCCGGTGTTCACGGTAATGTCCCAAATCGGCGCAAGGTTCAATTTAAGATTTACCGAGTCGGATTGCGTGCCAAATTGCGTGCTGGATTTCGACTTCATGGTCAGGTCCATTGTATAAATGGAATCTTCTTTATGCCCATTAAGCCCGTACCTGCTGTGAAATAACATGGCATCTGCCCGGAACAATTGGTTAGTGGTATCGCTGATCTTATAAATGCTTGCGCCTCCATTCAGGGTGAGTTTGGCCGCTTTTACAGATGGATCGAATGGTTGCGCATACGTGGTATCGAACCGCCTGTTGCCGTATTTACCTACAGCTACCTCGTTTCCCTTATTGTGGAACCAGCCCGTAGCCTGTTTGAAGCGCCTTACGACGAGCCAGCCGACAAGGACGATCAATGCTACCAGCAAAAAGATCATAACTGCCCAATGGCTCCTTTTTACACGCTCGCCGTTTGGTTTGAATTGGTTGGGATCGAAAGGATTTTGGCTCGGTGAATTACCTGGTTCCATAAGTTTGGATGTTTATAGCCCCAAATTAGCAAATTGATCCTAAAAAAGAAAAGTTGTAATGCCGATCAGCCTAACCCTTTCAACATTACAACTTTAAAACCTTACAACAAACTATTAATACTTCTTCACCTTAAAGTCGGACACCCCACCGCTGATGTGGATATAATATTTGGTTTTCGCGGCGTCAAAATTGGCCGTTTCGTAATGGTCATCGTCTTTTTTGGCGAAACCGTCAAACGTGTTCGACGACAGACCCGACGAGGTTTCTATGCTGCAGGCCGCATCCTGCGGTACCTGTATGGTTACGTCCGAGGCCCCGGTTGAAACGCTGATGTTGCTTGTTGTCAACGGTTCTCCCATTTTCAAAACGAACTGCCCTGCTCCGCCCTTTAGCGTCACATCACGCATCTTATATTTCGAAAGATCGAAATTAAGGTCAGTTGCGCCGGCGTTGATCTCCATTTCCCATACGGGATGTGTATTCAGGCTGATAAATGCGCTGTTTTTGTTATCATCACCCCAGTTCCAGAACCTGGCTTCCTTCATCGAAAAATCCATTACAAATAAAGAGTCTTCCTTGTGCGAATTGAACTGGTATTTGCCATGGAACAATTTGGTGTCGGCTGCAAATAACTGGCTGGTGGTATCATTCATCCTGAAGGTGGTCGCTCCGCCGTTAATGTTGATGCGCGCCAGCTTTACAGTTGGGTCATAGGGTTGTTTGAATTGGTTGCTGCCAGATACCTGCACCCACTTGCCGTGATTGGCAGTGGAGTCGTCGCTATTATCGTCGCTGTTATCATTATCGTCATCTGAATGATAACTGTAACGCAAATGCGGCCACCAGCGATACCTGCTCCCGCTGAAGTCACCGAACAATATCAGCAGAATGCCGCCAATAAGCACAGTGGCCCTAAGGATAGTGGCCCAGGCTGACTTGTTGCTTGCCAGCAGTAGTGTGATCCCCGGTATGATAATAAACAGGGGCCAAAGGATAGCAAAGTTTTCCCAATGAAAATGCAGGTATCCAAAATTATGCAGGAGGAATATCACACCCAGCATCACCAGGATCATGCCTGGTATCAGTTTATCGTTTCTCATGATCTTGTTAAGTTAAAAGGGTTATCAAACTGCCGGTGGAGTATCTGCCGGCGGGTTAGCTTCAGTTGTATTGCTGGGATCCGTTTTTTCGTCCTTATCATCTGGTTTCTTATCCCGGTCGGCAACCGGTACCGGCTTTTTCTTTTCGCCGGAGATCATAATGGCGCAGCCGATTACGATCAGGACAACGGGCCAAATTTTCCAGAAATCCCAATCGGGTAATAAGTCGAGATTGTATAGCAATATCCAACCACCTACCGTGACCAGGACTATGCCAAAAACTATTGCCACAGCGGATGTATTGCTGTGCTGCTGCGGTGCAGGCGGAGGGAATGGCGCGTTACCAAACTGGTTTGGTTGGTTCGGAGGGAAAGGATTGCTGCCGAATGTGTTGCCTCCGGCTGTGCTGGTTGCTTGCGCATCCGGATTTTGCGGCGGCACGGTATAATCAACCATAGGGTTAAAATAGGAGTATGGTCTTTTTGGGAGCACTATCCATAAAATAATGTACACCAGGCCGCCACCGCCGTGGAATATGCATGTGAGTACAAAAATAAGTCTTACAATAGCCACATCGATCGTGAAATATTCGGCAAGGCCGGCGCAAACACCACCTAGTTTTTTGTGAAGTTCGTCCCTGTATAGTTTCTTTTCCATAATTATTAAATTCTAAATTCTAAAAACTAAATTCTAAACTTTAACCACAGGCCTAATGACTTAATGTCCTAATGACCAATGACTAATAAACTAAACCTGGCCGCTCGTCGGCCTTATTATAATTTCCTCCACATTCGCTCCGGCACTCATCTTATAAGTATTAATGATGGCCGAGGCTATGTCTTCGGGTAGTATAAATTTATCTTTGCTGATGGTGGTGCCATCCCACGAGCTGGTCAGCGTAGAGCCCGGTATTATCGCCGTAACCTTTACGTTATGAGGCATCATTTCCAGCCGCATTACCTTAGTGAGACCTAACAGCGCATATTTTGTTACGCTATAGGTACCAGCCGAAGCGATGGGGTTTAAAGATGCTACCGAGCAGATGGTGAATATATGCCCTTCGCGGTTTGCTATCATTTTTTTGCCCAAAAAGCGGTACAGGTGATAGGCCGGCATCAGGTTGGTATTCAGTTGTTTTTCAAAAGCGGCGTCGCTTTCGTCGAGGATGCTTACCGGGTCGAACATGCCCAGGCTGCTGACCACGATGCCGATAAAACCCAACTCATTTTCGGCTTGGGCGGCAAATTGCAGCAGTTGTTCCTTTACGCTGCCGTCGGCTACCCGGGCGAATACTTTGATCTGCGGGTTGATGCCCTCCAATTCCTGTTTGAATTCCGCCAGGTTTTTTTCGTTCCGCGAGCAGATCGCAAGGTTAGCGCCTTCTTTGGCGAAGGCTATCGCGATGGCCCGGCCCATGCCTTTGGTAGCTCCGGTGATGAGCGCATTCTTCATTATTATTGGTTTTTAATTAAACAAATCTAATACAGATACCAAAACGGTTTGCACGCTTTCTGGGAAGTGTGTGAAAATTTTCGGTAAACAGCGGAAAAACAACGGTAAACGGAGAGTTGTAAAACTAAAATTCCGGGTTTATGAGTTCATACTGGTAACATAATCCGAAGACATATCAAATTAAGAATGAATAAAGAAACAGGGCCATACTTCACTCAAGGCCATCATTTGTTACGCTTTGAGATCACTGTATTTTGTTTTCCTTATTTATACTGATTTTATAGTAAAACGAAAAAAAATTTCCTTTGACAAGAACATAACCCCTCTTTTCTCGTTAGTACATCATATACTAAATTGAAACAGCCATGAATACTGCAATGGGAATTATAGGAATTGCCGTCTGTTTGGTACCGATGACGATGATCGTCCGCGTTATTATTATCAGGGGCAGGCATTTACTGGATTGATCTAACCAATACCGGGATATTATCATCTTTTTAAGCATGCTACCAACTACAGGAACTTGTCATGCTTTCATGTGTGGACACTAATGGTTCCCGCAAGCCTATTGTGGAGCCAAATCCCCGTTTAAAAGGGCTTTTTATGCCCGATTTTCGACAAAAAGCGGCCCAAATGGCTTTATCGGCGGCAATTTTCGCTGGTATGGTTATTGCCCCCTTAATTGCAGCTAAACATATATATATCATGAATACTGCACTAACATACATAGGAGTAATTATCACATTAACTCCGATCGTTTTGATCGTTTCAATACTGATCATACGCGGAAAGAAATTGTTTGATTAAACGTTTCAAACCAGTACCTGGTTAAAAATCAAACCCAAGGCCAAA
>Ga0207064_1059_pt1 | contig 17204 bp, 15 predicted proteins | sample Alteio_BWMinCont_26_FD_153488 | JGI IMG/M metagenome (GOLD analysis project Ga0207064, IMG submission 153488) | Enriched cells from forest soil in Barre Woods Harvard Forest LTER site, Petersham, Massachusetts, United States -... | ecosystem: Environmental > Terrestrial > Soil > Temperate forest >...
AGATGGGCTTCGCTCCCTCCCATCGGCCGCCTGCCACAGTGAAGACCCAGGGCTCGTCCTTAGTCATAAGGGGAATCTGCGCGCGCTCAACCGGACTGAGCGTAACCTGCTCCGGTTCTCCCTCACTGACGAACAGCACATTGCCAACCGGATCGGTCACCTTGGCAAAGGCCACGCTGGGCGATTCGCCCAGCATCTTCACGGACAGGCCCACCCAGCCGGGCCGGTTCTGCAGCAGGGCCTCTTTAACATCCAGCGACGTGGAGATGAGCTGGTGCGACAGTCCCTGAATCATTCGCTGATGCACTTCGCGCGCCTGCTGGTGGATCAGCAGCGCCGCAAAAAGCACGATCGAAAGCGCCTCAAGCAGCACCAGACCTGCCAGCATCTGCCATCGAATCGAACGCGGCCACCAGCGTATACGCAAACCTTAACCCTCACAAAGATTCGGTGCCCAAGTTTAGCGGGTTCTCAATTCAACTGGCTCCGATTTTCTTGTTGGATGCGAGCGCACTAGCGATTAGCCGCCCATGAAAACGCCCGTTCTCAATAAAGATCTCATTCGTGCGCGAACCGGCTACAATCACCCCAGCCAGATAGACGCCTGGAACATTGCTCTCCAGCGTCTCCGGGGCGCAGACCGGCAGCCGGTCCTTGCCCTCGAAGCGCACGCCTATTCCCTCAAGGAACTCGAAATCCGGGTGGTAGCCGGTCATCGCAAAAACGAAATCGTTTTTGAGAATCTCATGGCCTTCCGGTGTCCTCACCACCACCGTGTCCGGCATGATCTCTTCCACCTGCGAACGGAAGTATGCCTTGATCTGGCCATTCTTGATCCGGTTTTCGATGTCCGGCTTGATCCAGTACTTTACGTGCGGGTGTATCTCGCTGTCGCGATGAATCAGCGTCACCCGCGCGCCGCTCCGCCACAGCTCGAGCGCCGCAATTGCTGCTGAGTTCTTGCCGCCGATTACCACAACGTCCGTCTCGAAATAGGGATGGGGATCGCCGTAGTAGTGGTGTACCTTGCTCAGGTCCTCGCCCGCAATACCCATGTGGTTGGGCAGGTCATAGTAGCCAGTCGAGAGAGCCAGCTTGCGCGACCGGATCTCTCCCGCCCTGCCGAAACGGTCCACAGTGTGCACTGTGAATGCCTCGTCGAAACCTGTCACACGCTCAACTGACTGGTAGAGCCGCAAATCCAGCCGATAGAGTTCCGCGACCCGGCGATAGTATTGCAGCGCCTCGTCGCGGGTGGGCTTGGGGTTGGGACTGGGAAAGGGAATGTCGCCAATCTCCAGCAACTCCGGCGTGGTGAAGAAGGTCATATGCGCCGGATAGTGGAACAGAGAATTGCACAGGCAGCCCTTGTCGACCACAACGGTGCGAAAGCCAACCTTCTGCGCCTCGATGGCGCAAGCCAGCCCAGTGGGCCCCGCGCCCACCACCAACAGGTCGAAAATATCGTAAGGCATGGGATCGGCAATCGGGTCCAGGGTCGGCTCCGGAGTCAGATTCAGCACCGACTCTGCATTGGAATCAAACATGGTTCTAGATTAGGGCATCACAGGGATTTACGGTTAGGCCAGGTGTTCTTCTCGTCTCAGCTGCGTTCTGATGGTAGAATAGTAGAATAAAATGGTAGAAAGGTGGAAATTGATGGCCTTGAGCATCAAGAATGAAGAAGCAGAACGAGTTGTCCGCGAGCTAGCAGACCGCAGAGGATTAAGCTTAGTGACCGCAATCACTCAAGCCGCGCGGGAGACTCTCGATCGGGACAAAGCACAGACTGAGGCTGGCAGTGGGAGACAGGGCCTCGCCGCTTGGCTTATGGATATCGCGCGTGAAACCGCTCCACTCATGAACGACGGCCGGACAACTAAAGAACTCTTCGACGAACTGTACGATGAACAGACAGGCCTGCCCAATGATCATCGATTCATCCGCACTCATCGCCATCCTGCGTAACGAACCCGAGGCACAAGCCTTCTCTGAGGCAATTGAAAAGGCGGAGTCCGTTCGTATATCCGCTGGAACCCTCTTTGAAGCGTCCATGGTGGCGGATAAGTTTGGCAGTCCAAAACTAACTGCCCGATTTGACGAAACCGTCGAACACTCAAGGATGGTCATTGAGCCGTTCACTGCCAACCAGGCCAAAATCGCCCGCCAGGCATATCGCGACTACGGCAGAGGCAGCGGCCATCCCGCCAACCTCAACTTCGGTGACTGCTTCAGCTACGCCCTGGCCCGCGACAAGCGCGAGCCGATGCTCTATAAGGGCGATGACTTTGTGCATACGGATATTCGGCCGGTATAAAGCTGGCCGGCATAAAGTTGAAAGGTGCTACGATTCGTTCGCCGGGCAGCGCGAAAGCCGCCGGCGATGCAGGAGAGTGGTACTGTGCCAATCAACAACCTTCTCACCGTAGGCCATTCAACCCACCCGATCGGCGAGTTCATAGAATTGTTGAAGGAGCACGGCGTCAAGGAAATCGTCGACGTAAGATCGGTGCCCAAGTCGCGCTACTGTCCGCAGTTCAACTCGGACGCTCTCAGCGAATCTCTGCAAAAAGCAGATATACGCTACACGCACATCGAGAAACTTGGCGGTCTTCGCCACAGCAGAAAAGATTCAATCAATACCGGCTGGCGCAACGCTTCCTTCAGAGGATATGCCGACTACATGGCGACGCCGGAGTTTTCCGAGGGCCTGGATGCGCTCACGCGGATTGCGCGTTCCAGAGAAACTGCAATCATGTGCGCGGAGGCGGTGCCATGGCGATGTCACCGCTCGTTGATCGCGGATGCAATGACAGAGAAGGGATGGACCGTGCGGGACATCCTGAGCGCGAAGGCTCCTTCCCTGCATCGGCTAACGCCCTTCTTGAAGGTGGTGAACGGGCAGCTCATCTATCCAGCTCCGCAAGAGACCGAAGAATGAAAGCGGGTGGGCGCTGACTCGAAGCTGGCGGGACGCATTGCCATACCGTGCCTGTTCTACTTTCCGCGCTGTATCCTACATACCTATAGAGGAGAGTTTTCCCATGACCGTCATCCGCCAGGAAGATTTCATCGCCAGCGTTGCGGGCGCATTGCAGTACATCAGCTACTACCATCCGGTGGACTACATCACCAGCCTGGCCAAAGCCTACGAGCGCGAGGAGTCCCATGCCGCCAAGGACGCGATGGCGCAGATTCTCATCAACAGCCGCATGTGCGCTGAGGGCCATCGCCCCATCTGCCAGGACACCGGCATCGTAAACGCATTTGTAAAAGTTGGCATGGATGTGCGCTTTGAAGCCGCCGCGGGCGCTCCAGCCCTGGGCTTGCAAGAGATGGTGGATGAAGGCGTGCGAAGGGCTTATCTCGACCCTGACAACAAACTCCGCGCCTCGATTCTGGCCGACCCGGCGGGAGCCCGTAAAAATACTAAAGACAATACGCCGGCCGTGGTGAGCGTGGAGTTGGTGCAGGGCGCGACGGTCGAGGTAACAGTCGCGGCCAAAGGCGGCGGCTCTGAAGCTAAAAGTAAATTTGCCATGCTCAACCCTTCGGACTCGGTGGTGGAGTGGGTGCTCAAGACCGTGCCCACTATGGGAGCGGGCTGGTGTCCGCCGGGAATGCTCGGCATCGGTATCGGCGGCACGGCGGAAAAAGCAATGCTGCTGGCCAAACAGTCTCTGATGGACCCCATCGACATCCAGGAACTGATCGCCCGCGGCCCCCGTGACCACTGCCGAGTGAACTTATCAATGCGCGTCGCCGTCGTCGGTCCTGCGGGACCAATCACTTCTTCGCGCACCGGGTCAACGGGACCCACGTAATAGATAAAGCGGTCGCGAAAGTCGACGGGGAGCTTTTCGCCGCGGTTCAGTATGTCAGTCATGCGCTTATGCGCGGCGTCGCGGCCGGTCAGCAGCTTGCCAGTTAGCAGCAGGACTTCACCAGGCTTCCAGGTGGCTGCTTCGGCGCGAGTCACCGTGTCCAGATTCACGCGTCGCGCCTTCGAAACGTCATAGACAAGCCTGGGCCAGTCTTCCAGGCTCGGCGGATCGAGATAGACCGGCCCCGAGCCGTCAAGCACAATGTGCGCGTGGCGGGTGGCGGCGCAGTTGGGAATCATGGCGATGGGGAGATTAGCGGCGTGAGCCGGCGTGTCCAGCACCTTCACATCGAGTACGGTTGTCAGGCCGCCCAAGCCCTGCGCGCCAATGCCAAGGCGGTTCACTTTGTCGTAAAGCTCCACGCGCAGTTTTTCGGCAGATGCTGGCTGAAACCGGACTGCTCGGCATGGTGGGCAAGGCGGAGCGTGGACCTGCGGCGATTGAAGCCATCAAGGAATTTGGCGCTGTGTACCTGATGGCAGTGGGCGGCGCAGCGTACCTGGTTTCAAAGGCTATTTATGGAGCGCGGCAACTGGCGTTTCAGGACCTGGGCATGGAAGGCATTTACGAGTTCGACGTGCGTGAAATGCCGGTGACAGTGGCCGTCGACGCCAAGGGCACCAGCGTTCACCAGACCGGCCCAGCGGAGTGGCAGCAGCGCATCGCCGGCATTCCGATTCTGCAGTGATCAGTCGTCAGACAAGAAAGTCTCCGGCCGGTCGATATGTCAACACCTTACAAGATGCAGCCCCAGCGCCTTACAGGCGCTGGGGCTGATTTGCTGACTACTGATAGCTGCTCTTTACTGCTTTCCAAACCTGTAAACGATCCCGCCCGTATAGCCCAGGCTGTTCTGCAAGGTCGAGCCGAATCCGGTGAGGTAGTACTCCGGTGCAATCCGCAGCCCGATGTTGGGAGTCAGGTTGTACTCGAAGAAGATGGTGGCTTCCGCGGCATAGGTCGCTCCATCCTTGTAGAGACCCAGCGCGGGTCCGCCAAAACCGTTCGTATCCCCGGAAAAGTTGCCCTGCACATATCCGCCCATGACACGGCCGGAGACGGAATACTTCGGCTGCAGATAGAAGCGATAGGTAGGTCCAATAAGGGCTCCGTACTCGCTGATGGCCGGCTTGGTAATGCCTGTAGAGTTGGGCTCAATGAACGGAGTGCCGTAGTAGCCGCGGCCATCCACGGTCACGCCCAGCCTCTCGTTGAAGTAGCGGGTGACACCGGCGTTCCAGTTATATTCATTGACGCGCTGTAGCGAGAGGCCGGGCCTAAAGCGCAGATAACCCGCTCCGATGTATCCCTCATAGAGATGATCGTAGATCTCGTGGATCGCCGCGACGCGTCGCTGCTCACGGCGAGCCCTGATGCGAGCACGCACGCTGATTTCTCCCTGGGTTTGACCGGCGGACTGCTCCGTCTGGCCCTGGGTCTGAGTCTGGTCTTGAGTTGGAGTTGCGGAGTTGCTGCTCGAACTCGAGCTTTGGGCCTGGACGGCATACATGGCTGGCAGGCCAAGCGCCAGCAGAAGGGCAAGACGGCGAAAAGAATACATCGGTATCGGGTTTCCTCCACGGGAGTACGGAAGCACGCCACCGCTCTAGGCAGCGCTCCCCCCAGTAGGTATTAAACCACTTGGAGCGGGCCTTGTGGGTGAACCGGCACGGTTTGGACGCAAGCCGCGCCGATTCGCCCTGTATTCTATATCTATATTTACACTTGGTCCGGCTTAAACAATTGCTTTCAAGTCGGCCAGCAACTGGGCCTGATTAAAGCCGCTGGGCGCGCCCTTGGCGCTCAGCCAGTTCTGTCCAAACAGTGTGTGCGCCTCATCGCAGTATTTCTTCCAAAAGGCCAGCGTCATAACCTTCAACTGTCCCCACGTGATGCAGGTGAAGCCCTTCCGGTCGTATTTGGGCACGTAGACGCAATGGCCGCCCCAACTGCCTGGCTTGGCCTTCGCGCCCCCGTTGGGCACCACGTCCCATATGTCCTGAGTCTGCGCCGTCAGCGGCAGACTCAGCCCGATGTACACTCCGCCAAACAGAGCGATAGACTGGTGAATCTCGACCAGATTGGCGACTTTGGGATCAGCAAAGGCCGTCAGCGCATGGCCGGCGAACCCCTGTTTTTGCCAGTCGTTCAATACGTCCAGCTCAACGCCGCCATTGTCCGTACTGGGTTTACCGGGGACATACCCGTCCCATTTTTCGTAGAAGCTCAAGACCGTGGCGTCGGGAACTGTAACCTCGCCGGTGGTGTTGGCGGTCCACACCTGTACGGCATGGGCTACACCCGCAATAGTGCAGTCGCCCAATCCATTGGGAAATTTTGGTTCTGATGGCTCGGGGCCGTTGAGCATCATGCCCCACGACGTGATTCCTTTCGTCCAGTCGGCTGTGGATGGTGGCGGCGGCAGCGCAGGCGTCAGATAGTCGCCAAACGCCAGGGTTCGCGTGTCGGTCTTGATGGCCTTGCGACCCAATTTCATCTTCGAGTGATCTGCCATGGGGGAACTCCTTCGATCGATTTTGGGGTTTTACCGCAGCCGGCAGATGCCACTTGCGGCGTCTGCTCAACAGTGCCAAATCCCGCACCCTGCCCGGCAAAATTTCCCGTTGCTCCCCTTTATAACGAAATCGGCGCCTTTAATCCGCCGTCTAAGCTTGAAAATCCTCTACGATGGAGACGAACGGAGAGCCGGGGCAATATGCGTCGAATTTTGCTGGGAGTCATTCTGGGGGCAATTCTGGTTCCCCTTGCCTTGCTGGCGTGGTTAAAATTTGGCCGCTTGCCGGTGGCCGTCGCTGATCCGCCGCTGCCCCTGGAGCGTCTGATCACCAGCGTTCCGCTCGATGCGCGTATCGATCGCGAAAAGGTCGAGACTCCGCCGATTCAGGCCAATGAGGACAATTTTGTGGCCGGCGCCCAGGTTTACCGCGACCAATGCGCCACTTGCCACGGCTTCCACGGCAAACCATCCTCCTTTGGCGCACATATGTTTCCTGCTGCGCCCCCGCTTTGGGAAAAGCACCACAACAGCGATGTGGTCGGCGTGAGTGACGACCCTCCGGGCGAGACCTACTGGAAGGTAGCCAACGGCATCCGCTTGTCCGGCATGCCCGCCTACAAACAGGTGCTCTCCGATACCCAGATGTGGCAGGTGAGCCTGCTGCTGGCCAATGCCGACAAGCCGCTGCCTCCAGCGGCTGTGAACATCTTGCGCAACGAGCCGGCTCCAGCGCCCACATCCGGCATCAAGGTCTTTCCATTGCGGGCGCCCCAGTGAAGCATCATGAACTCAATCCAGGAAATCGTGCAACCGAAGAGCCCTTTTCTTCTCAAATGAAGTGAATATCAATGTCCGGTCAACTGCATCAGTGAGGTTTTTCCTATGGCCACCGAAGATAGAAAAGGCTTCTTCCGCGTGTTCTGGGACTTCTTCGTTCTCTTTAGCGGAATATCTACGGCCTCCAACCTCTCGCGCACGCAGGGCCGGCCGGTGCGCTACCGTGGGATGTTCTTGTTTCGCAAGCCCGCAGACGAGCCCACAAGCCCCGCTCCCGATCCCGCTGACTCGCCCCGTAACCGCTGAATTGTTAGAATCGAACTATGTCGCTTACCCGCCAACAGGCCCTGGACCATTTCAACTCTTCCGACCTGATCGGCCTGGGATTTGAGGCGGATGCCGTGCGCCGCCGTCTGCACCCCGAGGGCGTAGTCACCTACATCATCGATCGCAACGTCAACTACACCAATTTCTGCACAGAATACTGCACCTTCTGCGCCTTCTACCGGCCGCTTCCCAAACCCGGAAAGGCAATTCCTCGCTCCGACGAAGGCTACATCCTCGAGTTCGAAAAAATCTACGAGAAGATCGCCGAAACACTGGAGATGGGCGGCACCGGCGTGCTCATGCAGGGCGGCCTTCATCCCGATCTTAAAATCGACTGGTTCGAGCGGCTCTTCACCGGCATCAAGCAGCGCTTTCCGCAAATATGGCTGCACTGCCTCTCAGCCTCTGAAGTACTGGCCATCGCCGAGTACTCCGAGCTTAGCCTGCGCGACACCATTGCCCGCCTGCGCGACGCCGGGCTCGACTCCATCCCCGGCGGGGGCGCGGAGATTCTCGACGACGATGTGCGCAAGCGCATCGCCCGCCTCAAGTGCCGCACCGAAGACTGGGTCAGCGTCCATCGCACCGCGCACCAACTGGGCATGCGCACCACAGCCACAATGATGTTTGGCGTGGGTGAAACATTCGATCAGCGCGTCAATCATTTTGAAGTCGTGCGTCAGTTGCAGGAAGAAACCAGCGGCTTTACCGCCTTCATCCCCTGGAGCTTTCAGCCCGGCAACACCGCTCTCGGTGGCCGCGGCTGGGAAGAAGCTACCTCGGTCGAGTACTTAAAAGTATTAGCTATAGCACGGCTCTATCTCGATAACATCGAAAACGTCCAGGCTAGCTGGGTAACTCAAGGGCTGAAGGTTCTTGAGTTAGGCCTTCACTTCGGCGGCAACGATGTAGGTTCGGTGATGTTAGAAGAGAACGTAGTCAAAGCTGCCGGAACGTCGAATTGCACAACGGAAGAAGAGCTGCGGAGAATCATTCGCGACGCGGGGTTCAAACCGGTGCAGCGCGACACGCTCTACCGGACGATGTTCTTGAATTGATCAACTGAGCAGACTCGTGCAGCCGGCGATCCTATACGCCGATCGCGGAGTAAGAGCCTTCCTACTGGCAACAATATACTTGCCACACCATGCACGCGGCGCTCTAATGCGCTTATGCAAAGCGCCGCTATGGGTCTCAATGGATTGAACCTATGCCGAGAATTCCAGCAATCATCACGAACAGTATTATCTATCTCTACGGCGATCAGGATGCCGCCGATACCGGAGAGGATTTTGGCGGAAGCGGATTTCTTTTCAGCATAGAGGCCACGCCAAAACCGGCATCACATCTTTATGCAATCACTGCCGCTCATGTGATCCATAACGGATTTACCGTAGTACGAATAAACCTGCGACACGACAGCAGCAGGCAGGAACGCACCGAATCTCTTCCATTCACAAAGGACAATTGGATAATCGACCCGATAAATGATCTAGCGGTGTGTCCGCTCCCTCCCGACTTTAATCCCTTGAAATTCAGCTTTTCAGTGGTTGATAAGAGATTCCTCATATCTCGGGATGATTTTGTGGGAAACGATATTGGTCCTGGCGATGAGGTTGTTTACATCGGACGGTTCAAACAACATGCCGGAAAATTTATGAATATGCCTTCGGTTCGATTTGGGCATATTTCTATGAATCCAAGCGAAGAGGAGCCGATTATCTATGAACTTTGTGGCAAGGAAAAAAGACAGACAGCATTTCTGGTCGAGGCCCGTTCGAGAAGTGGCTATAGCGGATCGCCTGTCTTTACGTTGAATCAACATGCGATAAATAATCGCCGAGCAGTGTTTCCAATGTTTGACATGAGACTACTAGGAATCGACTTCTATCACCTCACCGAAGAGATAAAGCTCAGCAATGTTGGGTACTCCGTTGAATATAAGGCTGAAGTTCACGCTGGCATGATGGGCGTCGTCCCTGCTTGGTACCTTTTGGACCTACTAGCTAATTCTCCTCGGATTGCCGAGCAACAGAAACGCGACGAAGAATATTACGCATCACAGGCAATGACTCAGGGGGAGTTTGATATGCCCGCGATTCCACTCGTTCAACACTATGCAGAAGAGATGTCGGGGAAGACAATCAACGTGATTACATCAACTGAGGCAAATAAACTTGCATTTCCGCAGAAGCCAATGAAAGCAGAACCGCCTTCCAGCGATTAAAGGGAAAGTTAGCGCATGGTGCGTCAAGTATATTGCCTTCCTACTTGGCACCCGCCCCGCGACGCTTGCGGGCCGCCTTCTCCACCAGCGCAGGCAAGGTTCCGCGTGGAAACGCAGAGGACTGGCGCACCACCAGCCGAGTAGGAATGTGCCATTCCATTTTGCTGGATTTGGCGTGGTCCCGCTCGATTCCGGCGCGCAGCGCTTCTACCGCCGCGGCGGCCAGGTCTTTGCACGACATCTGCACCGTGGTGAGCGGCGGCAGCATGAATTGCGCCAGGTGTATATCGTCGAACCCTACGACCGAGATCTCCTGCGGCACGCTGTGAGTCGTCTTGTACAGCGCATGAAGAACGCCGATGGCGGTCATATCGTTGGAACAGAGGACGGCCGTGGGCAACTCAGGCAGTGCGATCAAATGCTCCATCGCCCCCATGCCGCCCTCCATGGTGTGGTCGCCCTTGACAATGTGTTCGGCGGGCACGGTGAGGCCCAGCTCGGCCATCGACTTGAGAAAAGCGTCGCGCCGCGCCGCGGCTGAGCGCAGGCGCAACGGGCCGGTGATGAAAGCGATTCCGCGATGGCCGAGCGCGGCCAGGTGCTGCACTGCCTGGCGAATTCCTTCACCGTAGTTCACCTTCACTACGCGGATATTCGGCAGGTCAGGTCCTGCATCCACAAAGACCAGCGGAAACTCGCGCTCCACCAGCTTCTGCACCAGTTCCTCTTCGATGCCGAAGGTCATGACCGCCACGCCGTCCACATTACGCTGCAACATGCGATGAATCAGCGACTCGGTGCGGGCCGATTCGTAGTTAGTGGAGCCGATCAGCACTTCGTAGCCCTGCGCCACAGCCAGATTCTCAAACTCCCGCACCAGCTCCGGGAAAAATGGATTGGTGATCTCCGAGACGATCAGGCCCAGCGTGCGGCTGCGGCCTGAAACCAGCGCGCGCGCCTGGGTATTGGGCAGATAGCCCACCTCATCGATCGCCTGCCAAACCCGCTTGGCCAGCTCGGGGTCGACAGTGGGTATGCGATTGGCTGCGCGCGACACGGTTGCGATCGAGACTCCGGCACGTTCGGCAACATCGCGGATGCTGACCACCGCCGGCCGCAGCCTCTTCGAGGCCCTTTTTCTGGAGGTACTCACGGGTAAGCAAATTGTACGCTTTCTCGCTGTTTCTCAAGCATAGCGAAACAATAAAAAATCGCTGAGGCCCTTAAAATCCGGTAGTTTATTGCCTTTTCCCCAGCCCTGTGCGAATCCACCCCGGAGAATTCAAGGCCTCGGATTCCGAATTGTGGAAAGCGTTTCCCAACTGAATCGATTTTCACCCGGACAAGAAAAGAGTAGTACGTGGCCATGCAATTCACGGATGAACCTGCCCACCGCCAGCGACCTCCAGACCATGCTTGATGAGAGCAACGATCGCGTTGAAGCTCTCCTCTGCTCCGCGCCTGCTTCCCGGCAGGTTAACGATCAGCGTGCTCCCTCTGAGGCCGGCCACGCCCCGCGAAAGCCACGCATAGGGATTGTGCCCAGCGCCGTGGAAGCGCATGGCCTCGGCCAGCCCAGGCGCTTCGCGATCGATCACCTTGCGGGTCGCTTCCGGCGTGCGGTCCCGAGAGCCCAGTCCGGTGCCGCCCACTGTGAGTATGAGAGCCGCGCCCTCACCGCTCAACTGCTCCAGCTTGGCTGCAATGGCGTCTTGGTCGTCCGCCAGCAGCGCCGTCTGAATCTCGGCTCCTTGCCAGTGCTGCCCCAGCAGCGCAACCACGGCAGGGCCTGCCGTGTCCTTGAGCACGCCCTGCGAGCATCGGTCGGAGACGGTAAGAACAGCAAGAAGCATAGAGACGATTGTACGGCGTTTCCAGAGATACTCTGCCCTTTTGACTTCGTTCAGCGTCGACACTCGCTGTGGCTCGCGTTGACTCGAGCGAATCCGGTTCGAAATGCATCATCCCTGGAAACGCGATAGCTTCGCCCTACGGCGTATTGGCAGGCAGCACCTTGATCGTATGCAGCCAGATTTCCACGCTCTGCGGCCACGTGGTCACGGGGAAAGCCGTGCTGCGCAGACCGTATCGCCTCGCAACAAAAGATCGCAGCCGGAGGGTTGGCAACGCAAATCAAAGACAGAGGCCCGCTGTCGGGAATCGATCGGCTCCCGCATCCAATTGCGCGGATAGTGGTAGTGGGTAAATTTGAAGGGTACGGGCTTCAGCCCGTACGTTAAGTATCAAAAGATCAACTTGGGCTTCAGCCCCTGAGGGAATCCTTCTTCAAACTGACCCACTATCGGATAGCCAGATAACTGCACACAAAGATGCAGCGCCGAAGCTCTATGGACTCCGGCGCTGCATCTTTTTATAGCTCACTGCGCGTTAGCTGCACCCGCTCGTCGATCCGCAACTCATGCAGCGGTAGCAGCTTCCGTTCCGCACCATGATCGCCCCGCAAGTGCCGCAACTGGGCGCATCGCCCATGTCGTACATGTGGCGCATGGCATCGGCCGCGTGATAGATGCCGCGGTCCTTTAGATCAGGTCCATGCGTGGGGCTGGCCGCCGAGGCCAACGGCGCGTGAGCCTCCGGCGCAATGCCGCCGCCACCGGCAGGGTAGTTAGGCTGTCCGCTCACCTTCTGCAGCCGCTTCGCAACCTCCTCAGCCAGCTTGGCCAGGTGCTGCTGTGAGGTTGCATCGTCCTCCTCAAGCTCGGACTCCTGAAGCAAGCTGGGCGAGGACGGCAGTTGCGGCGCCTGCAGACCCAGGCCGGCAAACAGCGTTAACTGCGTGCCGGAGAGGAAGCGCAGGCTGAGCCAGCGGAAGATATAGTCCATCAGGCTCTTGGCGTAGCCGATCTGCTCGTTGCCGGTCCAGCCGGAGGGCTCAAACCGAGTGTGAGCAAACTTCTCGCACAGCACTTTGAGCTGCACCCCGTGCTGCAGGGCCAGTGAGATCGACGTAGCGAAAGCATCCATCAGGCCCGAGACAGTGGAGCCTTCCTTGGCCATTCGGATGAAGATTTCGCCCGGCTGACCATTGGGGTAGAGGCCAACTGTGATGTAGCCCTCGTGGCCGGCGATGTTGAATTTATGGGTGATCGAGGCGCGCTCTTCCTGGAGGCGATGGCGCACGGCGCGCGGCGGCCCGTTCAGATCCTGCGCCGGATCCTTGGAATGAGCCTGCGCAACCTCAACAACCGTCGCTGAGGATGGAATCAGCGGCATCGCGGCAGCCTTGGCAACCTCCTCCAGCGTCTGCTGGAAGGCAGCTGCCGCCGCGGCTAATTGCTTTGCGCTCACCTCGAGCTTTTCGCCAGGCTTGGCTTCCAACGCCTTCACGTCGGCCTCGGCGGCGCCCTGTCCGGCGGCCAGTTGCGCCAGCACCCGGCTGACCGCGGCGTCCAGAGCCGAGGGCTCCTTCTTGGCATCCATGCTGGTGTTCAGAGGCTGGGTGCCTTTGGAACCGTCGCGGTAGATGGCGACTGCCTTGATGCCCTGACGCCAGCTTTCCGCGTAGGCCTCGGCAACCTCTTCTACGCCAGCCTCGTGCGGCAGGTTCACGGTCTTCGAGATGGCCCCGGAGAGAAACGGCTGCGCCGCCGCCATCATTTTGATGTGCCCCATGTAATGAATCGACCGCGTGCCTTTGGCCGGCTTGAAGCTGCAATCGAAGACCGACAGATGCTCCGGCTTGATCCCCGGCGCGCCCTCGATCGTTCCCGTCGCGTCGATGTAGCTGACAATTGCATTCACCTGGTCGTTGTCATATCCCAGCTTGAAGAGTGCGGCAGGCACCGTGTTGTTGACGATCTTGATCATGCCCCCGCCCACCAGCTTTTTGTACTTCACCAGCGCCAAATCGGGCTCGATACCGGTGGTATCGCAGTCCATCATGAATCCGATGGTGCCCGTGGGTGCCAGAACCGTGGTCTGCGAGTTGCGATAGCCGTAGCGTTCGCCATAGAGCAGCGCCATGTCCCAGCACTCGCGGCTGGCGTCGATCAGCGCGTCAAGTTGCGGCACGTTGAAGGGCTCGCCACTCGACTTCGATCTGCCGATGTTGTTCACCTCGGCGCGATGCATCCTGATGACATCCAAAAACGGCTCGCGGTTGACATAGAACCCTGGGCAAGCTCCGCCCTGGCGCTCGACGCTGGCAGTCAGCGGCGTGGCTGAAGCTATCGGTGGGCAGTTGGCCGCTACAATCGCCGACTGCAGATAAGCCTGGCCGCACATGATGGCCGTCAAGCTGGCCGCCAGGTCGCGTCCAGCCGCCGAATCGTAGGGCAGACCCATCGCCATCAGCAGCGCGCCGAGGTTGGCATAGCCCAACCCCAGCGGCCGGTAATCGTGCGAGTTCCTGGAGATAGCCTCGGTCGGGTAACCCGAATTGTCCACCAGGATCTCCATGGCCGTGATCACCACTGAGATGGAATGCCGATAGGCATGAATGTCGAAGCTGCCCGCCGGAGTCATGTACTTGAGCAGGTTGAAGCTGGCCAGGTTGCAGGCCGAGTTGTCCAGGAACATGTACTCCGAGCAGGGATTCGATGCATTGATGCGCGCCGTGTTCTTGCTCGTGTGCCAGCGGTTGATGGTGGTGTCGAACTGCATGCCCGGATCGCCACATAGCCAGGTAGCCTCGGCAATCTTCTGCATGATGTCTCGCGCCTTGAGCGTCTCCACCGGCTCATGGCCCTTTACCGCATAGGTGGTAAAGTCGCCGTCCGTCTCATACGCCCGCATGAACTCGTCGCTCACCCGCACCGAGTTGTTGGCGTTCTGGAAAAAGATCGACGAATAGGCTTCCGAGTCCGGCCCCGAGCCATCGTATCCTTCGCGGATCAGCGCAAAAGCCTTCTTTTCTTCCTTGGCCTTGCAGTCGATGAACTCCATGATGTCCGGGTGGTCCACATTCAGAATCACCATCTTGGCCGCGCGCCGGGTCTTGCCGCCCGACTTAATCACTCCCGCAAAGGCATCGAAGCCGCGCATAAAGCTTAGCGGCCCGGAAGCCTCGCCGCCGCCCGAAAGCAACTCCTTCGAGCCGCGAATCGTAGACAGGTTCGTTCCCGTTCCCGAGCCCCACTTGAAGAGCATGCCTTCAGTTTTCGCAAGAGTCAGAATCGATTCCAGTGAGTCGTCCACCGAGTTGATAAAGCACGCCGAGCACTGCGGATTCCTATAGCCCGTCGCCGAGTACTTCACGCCGCCCGTCACCGGGTCCCAGTGCCAGTTCTGCCCGTCGGAGTCCGGCTCCAACCGGTCGCAGCCCACGTTGAACCATACCGGCGAGTTAAAGGCCACCTTCTGCGTCAGTAACATGTGCGCCAGCTCGTCGTGAAACACGCCCGCATCCTCGACCGTGGCAAAGTAGCCGCCTGCGATACCCCAGTCACGAATGGTCTCCGCCACGCGCCCCACCAGTTGCCGCACCCCTGTCTCACGCTCCGGCGTATCCATCTGCCCATGCAGATACTTCGAGGCCACAATGTTGGTGGCCGTCATCGACCAGTCCACGGGCACATCCACGTCCTTCTGCTCAAAGATCGTGTTGCCCTTGGTATCGGTAATCGACGCGGTGCGCCGTTCCCACTGCAGCTCTTCGTAAGGGGAGACGCCCTCCGTGGAAAAACGCCGTGAGAAGACCAGCCCCCTCTGCGTGTAGGGGGTCTGTAGAGTTGCGGTGGAAGTTTGCGGGTAGGCCTCGTTCATCAATATCCTCTCAATCTGCAAATGCTCTGAAAACCCTGCCCCAGCCGGCGCAATGCAGGCTTGAAGTCGGCAGGTTAAATCTCTGGCAAAAAACCGGAAATCTAGGGGACGAAACTACCGCAGCTTCTCTTCTCAGAACGACCTCCCGGCAGCCCTTCTTGCCGGGTTTCGTTACAATCTGTTTACAGCCGCAGATGAAAAAATACCGCTGTCTGTGGTGCAAGTCAACAACAAACCACAATATCTAGTATTTTGGTCACATTCCCTGCACCATGGTTCTAAACCCCGCCAATTGCCTGTGGAAAGCTCGAAATACCCTTGCACGGCGCGGATTTTACCCTCCAAACCCGCCCTTAATTAGATGCAATTGGGGGCTGGTGGAACCATTCCGGCTTCAACCACAAGCCTAGTCCTGCCCCGGATCGGGTACAAGGCGCAGGAACGGTGCAGTTTGGGGATTTGGCTGTGCGAACTGTGGACATTTGGGGACCAATGGCCGTCGCGGATGCCTTGTGCCAGCTCCAAACGGCGACGGCCCCGCGCAAATCCTCACGCAGGGCCGTTCCGGGCAATTTTGAAGACAGCAATCAGTTACTTAGTTTGGAATCAATCCGCATTCCATAGAACGATTTGTGCACGAAGAATGCCGACACCAGGAAAAATGCGACTGCCAGCACGTGGGTGAGCAGCGGGTTGTCCGCAGTGAGCGTCACTGCAAGCTCGACTGCAAGTAATCCAAACAAGGTCGCAAACTTGATAATCGGGTTCATTGCCACCGACGAGGTGTCTTTGAACGGATCGCCGACGGTATCTCCGATCACGGTTGCGTCGTGCAGAGGTGTTCCCTTCTGTTTCATGTCGACCTCGACGACCTTCTTCGCGTTGTCCCATGCACCGCCGGCATTGGCCATGAAGATCGCCTGGTACAGGCCGAAGATGGCAAGCGAGAACAGATAGCCGACAAATAAGAACGGCTCCATAAACGCGAACGCAAGCGTGGCGAAGAAGACGGCGAGAAAGATGTTGAACATTCCCTTCTGCGCGTACTTCGTGCAGATCTCTACCACCTTTTTGCTGTCAGTGACCGATGCCTTCTCCACGCCTTCCAGTTTGATATTCGCCTTGATGAACTCGACCGCGCGGTACGCGCCGGTGGTGACCGCCTGCGTGGAAGCGCCTGTGAACCAGTAGATGATTGCCCCGCCGCAGATCAGCCCGAGCATGAAGGGCGCATGCAGCAGCGAGAGGTTCTGCACGTCGTGGGTCAGCCCGCCGGTCAGGGCCATGATGATCGAGAAAGTCATCGTGGTTGCGCCCACCACGGCTGTGCCGATCAGCACCGGCTTCGCCGTAGCTTTGAAGGTATTGCCGGCGCCATCATTGGCTTCCAGCAGATGTTTTGCGCGTTCGAATCTCACATCGATGCCGAAGTCCTTCTTCAACTCGGCTTCGATGGCGGGAACATTTTCGATCAGCGACAACTCATAAACAGATTGAGCATTGTCGGTAACCGGACCGTAGGAGTCGACAGCAATTGTCACCGGACCCATGCCCAGGAAGCCGAACGCGACAAGGCCAAACGCGAAGACGGCCGGAGCCAGCATCTGATCCGCCATGGACTCGCCCGTGCTGAAGTAATAGCCCATTGCCATGAGCGCAACCATGCTGAATCCTATCCAGTAGGCCGAGAAATTGCCCGCCACGAATCCCGACAAGATTCCCAGGGAAGCTCCACCTTCTTCCGCGG
>Ga0207064_1060_pt1 | contig 17092 bp, 17 predicted proteins | sample Alteio_BWMinCont_26_FD_153488 | JGI IMG/M metagenome (GOLD analysis project Ga0207064, IMG submission 153488) | Enriched cells from forest soil in Barre Woods Harvard Forest LTER site, Petersham, Massachusetts, United States -... | ecosystem: Environmental > Terrestrial > Soil > Temperate forest >...
GGTATACATAAATACAGCGCCGATTATGAGCATGGCGTGAAGCCCCTGAAAGCCGAACAAAAGGCTGAATGGGATATGCTGAACAGTGGCTTATAAACATATGAAAATAGGTATCATCGGTGATATCCATGAAGATATCGTCGCCTTAAAAAATGCTTTCGGCATCCTGGAAAAGGCAGGGTGCGATGAGGTGATTTGTTTGGGCGATATCGTAGGCTATAAGGTAAATACTTATTATTACCTGGATACGCGGAGCGCCCATGAGTGTATTGCCATGGTACGGGCCAATTGCAGCACGGTGGTGATCGGTAACAATGATCTTTACCAGGTTAAAAAAATACCAAAGTATAAAGGCGGCATCGATTTCCCGGATAACTGGTATGAGCTTGATTTCTTTGAGCGGAAAGCCTGGAGCGATAACAGGGTATTTCTGTACGAAGACGTACAACTGAATGCGTTGATGACCGCGCAGGATAATGCTTACCTTGAAACGCTGCCCGAATTTGCAGTCAGGGACTTTAAGGGCCACCAGGTGCTTTTCTCGCATTTTGCTTATCCTGACCTGAATGGAGTTAAAACCTGCTTTCCGCAAATGGCCGAAGAGTATCATCAGCATTTAGCTTTTATTGATAGGCATGGCTGCAAGACGGGTTTTTCGGGCCACATGCACTTCGAGGGTGTTAGTATATGCAATGAAGAGCGTATCGAACGTAACCCATTCGGTAAATACAAATTATCGGATGAACTGCAATGGCTGTACGGGCCCTGCATAGCCCGGTGCCAGTTTAATAACGGTCTGCTGATATTCGATCCGGATCAATTCGGTATCGAAGCTGTTCCCCTGTTGTTTACTTGATCATTCATTCCCTAAAAATTAAAAATATGAGATTAATCTATTCATTAACATTCTTTTTGTTACTGTTTACCGTGACCTATGCGCAGCAGGCCGACCTGGTTTTGACCAATGGCAATATCGTCACCTTAAAGGCCAAAGGTGACCGTGCGCAGGCGCTGGCCATCAAGGATGAAAAAATAATCGGCGTTGGAAGCAACGACGAGATCAGCAAATTTATAGGGAGCAATACCAAAGTTATCGACCTGAAAGGTAAAACGGTTTTGCCGGGCTTTAACGATGTTCACCAGCACCCGGAACCGCTTTATACCTTTGAAAAGCCCTATGCTGTGGTGATGCTGGATACGGTAACGTCGATGAAAAGCCTTATCGCTTTACTGAAGCGAAAAGCTGCCATAACCCCGAAGGGAATGCTGATACGCGGCAGTAGATATAACGAAATCAAACTGGGCGGACAGCCCATCCGCGACAGCCTGGATAAAGCTTCTACAGACCATCCCATCATTATCTCGCAGGTAAGCGGGCACTTATCTGCCGCGAATTCATACCTGATGGATATGAACGGTATCGATGAAAATACCAAAGACCCCGCGGGAGGCGCTTTTGAACGTTATCCTCATAGCCAGCGCCCCGATGGGATTTGCAAAGAAGTGGCGGCCGGGTACCTGCATCGGTCCAAAAAAATTCAGTACCCTCCCAAGCCCACAGAAGAGGAAGAGATGGAGGGCTATCGCAAATATTTTAGCGCTGTACTTGCCAGCGGGATAACCAGTCTTGGCGATGCCTGGACGACCCCGGAGAGAGTAAAAGTTTATAGGAAGCTTGTTGCCGAAGGGTTCCCGATGCGTTTTAATTTGTTAATGGGTACGCCTTATGCCAATGACCTGATATCGGGAAAAATAGAAAGGACAAATACCGACTACCTGCGCATCATGGGGGTAAAAGTGATCCACGGTAATTCGCTGAGCGGGAAGACCTGCTGGCTGTATGAGCCTTATGATATGATCAACCCGGTTACGGGTAAAAAAGATTATTATGGCATACCCCCGGCGCGCAGCCAGGCTTCGCTGGATAGCTTGTTCCTGAGGATACATAAAGCAGGCTTGCAAATAGCCTGCCATTCCAATGGCGACCGCGAGATCGATATGGTGATCTCCGCAATTGAGAAGGCGCAGAAGGCCTATCCGCGCAGTGATGCGCGTCACCGCATCGAACATTGCAGCATTACCAACCAGGATATACTGGATAAGATCAAAAGAGATAGCATCATCCCGGTATTTCATTGCTATATGTATGAGCTTGGCAACCAAATGCTGGTTTACGGTGAAAAAAGAATGGCTATGCTGCATCCCACCAAAACGGCTATGGAAATGGGCATTATTTACGCCTTACACTCCGATGCGTCTGTATCGCCTTATCCCGCTATGATCAGGCTGGGCAGCGCTGTGAACAGGAAAACAAAAGACGGCGGCATCGTGATCGGCGCCAACCAGTGCATAGATGCTGAAGATGCCATAAAAGCCTATACTTATGGCGGCGCCTATACCACTTTTGAAGAAAACAAAAAAGGGCGGCTGATAACCGGTCAACTGGCGGATATGATCGTCGTCGACCAGGACCCTACCACAATTGATCCCAATAAAATTTATGATACCGGGGTAGTGACAACTATTTTAGGTGGGAAGGTTGTTTTTAACAAGCAGTAATAGAACGATTGATATGAAAAAGCTTTTTGAAAAGGTTGATCAATATATCGCTAAACTATTGGGTGTCGAAGACCCTGCTTTAAAGAGCACGCAAAAAACGATGAAACATACAACCATGGGCTTCGCTAATGTAACGGCCAACCAGGGTAAGTTTCTGCAGGTTTTGGCACGCTCGGTCCAGGCAAAAAAAATACTAGAACTGGGTACCTTAGGGGGTTATAGTACGATCTGGATTGCGAGGGCTCTTCCTCTAGATGGGCAGCTGATTACATTAGAACTGGAACAGGTTAACGCGGATATAGCGCGTAAAAATATCATCAAAGCCGGTTTGGATCCTATGGTAGACATCAGGGTGGGGAAGGCTATCGACCTGCTGCCAATACTCGAGGCGGAAGACGCCGGGCCGTTCGACTTTATATTTATTGACGCGGATAAGCCGCCTTATGCCGAGTATTTCGAATGGGCGCTGAAACTTTCGAGGCCGGGAACTATCATCGTAGCGGATAATGTGATACGCGACGGCAAGGTACTGGATAAAAGCAGTAAGGACGAAAAGGTGCAGGGTGTACAACGATTCAATAAAATGCTCGCCGAAAACAAACAGGTTACCGCCACCATTATACAAACGGTGGGCAGCAAAGATCACGACGGTATGGCAATAGCGGTAGTGAATCAGGCAACCACTCTGCCCATAAAAGGGTCGCTGTAACCTGGCTTTCCTGTTTCCACGCGCCCGGCATACCTTTTTTCAAAAAGGCTATTGCCTGCTACCTTAACGCTGAAATCGTACCAGCCATAGCTTTTCCCTAAGTCCAAAACCAACGACGACTTGCCCACCCCGGCCAATGCTACTTTATGGTTATTGCTTTTGTAGCCATGATCGATTATTTCAACCTGGTGGGCTTGGTTACCGATGTTGGCAATAACCAATTGCACGTTGCCGCTCAATTTTTTACTATCGGTAAGGTTTCTTTGATAATCGAAATCAACGTTGATATCCGGGTCGGCGGCGCTGCCGGTGAACCCGCGATAGAAACCATTCGGACCGTAAACGCGCAGGTGGTAATTCTTATCTTCAAATTCATTAAGCGGCCAGCTGTCGCCCAGGCTGTCGCCGGCGGTTAACCCGTAGGCCCAGGTGCGGGCGCTTTCAAATATGGCCTGATTTGTTCCTCTTTTTTGGTACCCATCAGGTGCGTACACATTAAAAGGCGCGCCGAGGCTATTATCGCCGAAGACCTTGTTGCCCGCCGTAAAACTGATCGTAAATGCCGACTTGTCCGCGTTCAACTTGCCATCGGCATATAATTCGTATGGAAGGGCACAGGATGGTTTGATGCCTTTTTCCTGCCGCGGCATATAAGGTGATGCCTGCGGATGGGTATTGGCCAGTGCGATTTCCTCTTTGGTTAGCAGTTTATAATCAGACGGCAGCTTTTTAAATTGTGCTTTGTGTATGCCTTCTAAAAAAGGGTCCTTCTTTACAAATTCAGGGTTGCTGATGTTATCGCCCTTGTATGGCCGGAATACTGATGTAAGGTTGCCGCAAATGGTGCGGCGCCAATCGCTGATATTGGGTTCAGCTACATTTTTGCCGGTTTTTTTGGTTAGGTAATCTTCTAAAAACTGCAGCGTCGACGTATGATCAAACACTTCCGAATTTACCCATCCGCCTTTGCTCCAGGGCGAGGCGATAACCATTGGCACCCTGAAACCCAGACCGATAGAGTTTTCACGGTCAAAGGGCTCGGGAAAACCTTTTCGCTCCTGTTCCTGCTCCAGGGTCACAAAATCAACACGGGTATCTATACCTTTTGAAACGGCGCCTGTGCCGGGCTTTTGTGGATGAGGAGCCACAAAAGGGGGTACGTGATCGAAATAACCGTCGTTTTCATCGTAGGTCAAAATAAAGATGGTTTTTTTCCATACATCGGGATTTTTGGTCAGGATATCCAAAGCCTCGGATACGTACCAGGCCCCATACCAGGCCGAACCCGGATGATCGCTGAAATGTTCGGGCGCGCTCAGCCACGATACCATCGGCAATTTGCCCTTGTTTACATCATCCCTGAACTGGTGGAGCACATCGCCCTTTGGCACCTGCACTTCACGTTCTTTACCATTATCATCATATTTTAAAGTCGTAAGCTGGTGGTAATGGGGGTCGCTGCTATTGGTGCTGAACGCCTTTAAATGGATATTTTTCTGGTGGTCGGTTAGCTGGTCAAACTGCCCGGACTTATAGGCTTCTTTTTCCTTTTTTATGGCTTCCAGGTAGCCCTGCAGTCCCTTGAGTTGTTCTTTGGCTTCTTTCATACCCGGATCACCCGCGGGCATAGCCGCGATCTTCTTTTGCTGCTCCTCTATTTTGCCGGGCAATTCTGCCGATCTTTTTTCCAGTGCCTCCAGGTGTTTTGGATGCAGATGTACATTGTACTGCCCGAAAAACTCCAGCGGGTTATCCTGAAAATTGGATAGCCAGGGATCTTCCTCGCCATCAAAACCAACATCAATACTCACTTCGTTCTGATAGCATTTCCAGCCTATACCCAGTTGCTCCAGTCTTTCGGGGAAGGTGGTCCATTTCAACGTGCCGTAATCCATGTCATCGTTCCAAACATGGGCCCTTGAATCTTCGTGCTGTTCTTCCCTTACTGTTCCTGTCCAGAAGTAAAGCCTGTTGGGGTTGGTACCGGTTAGTGCCGAACAGAAATTCTGATCGCAAACCGTAAAAGCATCGGCCAGCGCATAGTAAAACGGGATGTCTTCACGGTTGTGATACCCCATGGTCAGCGGCATATGGCTGTATTCTTTTATGCTGTTTTTTTTGTAGTTGAGCCATTGGTCGAACTTGCCGTCATTATAGGAATTGACCTGGTTTAACCAGGAATGGGGTAGCGAATCCATCCAGGTCGCTTTGGTGTTTTTGATATCGAGATGAAACGGCGCGTAGGTTTCGGCTTCGGAGTTGGATTGCAGCCAAACTTTATTTTTATTGGGCAGATCGATGGCGCGCGGGTCGTTATAGCCGCGTACACCCTTCAATGTACCATAAGTGTGATCGAACGACCGGTTTTCCTGCATCAGGATGACGATATGCTCTGCATCCATATAAGTGCTTCCTACCGGAGCATTAATGGCCATGGCCTTTTGTATCGATGCCGGTATGATATTGGCAAACCCTGTTGCCCCGGTCAGCAAAGCAGCTTTTTTCAGGAAATCTCTTCTCGAATCGTTCATTTTTGTGGTACGTTTTACGTGGTACGTTATACGTTAAATAGAACTTTTAAATTATTGTTTATGCATCAAAACGTAAGACGTAAAACGTCTAACGTATAACCCTCACCGCCCCGCAATATACTCCTCGCACAAACCAAATGACAAAGTCATCCCGTTGCCGCCGAGGCCGTTAATAATGGTCACGCCATTTTCGGGTTCCAGTATCACTTCGGTTTGCCCGTTGGTCATTTTTGGATAAATACCGTGCCATGACTGGAGCAATTTCCAATCTTTAAAATTGGCAAAAGTTTGTAAGTAACCAGTTATTAAATGGTTAATAAATTCTTTATCAAAAGGATCGTGCACCAGTCCGTATTCGTGTGAATCGCCTATAGTCAGCTCACCGGCACCGTTTTGCGATACCATCACGTGGATGCCCCATTGCAGGTATTCGGCATATTGCTCTTCATAACGCTTCTTTAACAATGGGAGCGAGGCAGCTGATTGAAAGCCCGGATAGTGGATCATAGATAAACCGCCGCAAAGCGACGGGCCTATGCGCCAGTTTTCAGGCTGTGCCACCAGGCGCATCATCTGAAGTTTGCATTTGGTGATATCTGTCGCTGAGAACAGCTCAGGATAAAGCGTTTCGAAATCGGCGCCGCTGCAAACAAATAGCTCGTCAGCTTCCCAACTGCTGTTACCCGAAAAAGCTTTGGGATATTCTACCCGGTTTATCGCGGTGTTCCAGTGGAATTCAACTCCATATTTTTCGGCCAGGTATTTTGCAACCTGCCCAACAGCTACCCTCGATTCGACGATCATTTCGTCGCCGCTCCATAGTGCGCCCTTTAATCCATCCGGATTTACCGCGGGTGATCTTTTTAAAGCCTGCGCGGGGCTAAGCACAGCGCAATCGCGGTAGGGGTCATTTACTTCAACATATTCTTTAATGGCCCGGAACTCATCATCATGGTAGGCCAGGTGGAGCGAGCCTACTTCGTCATGCCAGATGGCGGCTTCGGTGCAAACTTCCTTCCATATACTTCGCGACAACATGGCCCTTTCAAAAAGCGGGCCGGTAGGCTGGCCGATGGGCCATATCATGCCGAAGTTGCGGATAGAAGCGCCTACCGCGCGTTCGTTCCGCTCAAAAACAGTAACATGATATCCCCGTAAGGCAAGCGCCCGTGCGGTTGCCAAACCAACGATGCCCGCACCAATCACTATTGCCGAAGAATGTTTCATACAGGTATTATATTCAATTGTTCACCAGCCAGTTTCTTATTTTGTTTTTGCGCGCTTCGGAGAAAATAAAGCAGCGATAATGTGGCAGCAATGCCGCCGATAACCGCTACAAACACAACGCCCTCCTTAAAAAACTGCCCCCAGCTGATATTGGGCCTTCCAAATTCCTTTACCATAAGCAAAGCGCAACTGCCCATGTACCCAATGGAATCAGATACATAAATTATAAAGCCAATATTGCTTTTATAATGAAATGTGGCTATCATGCGCTCAAAGAATATAGCGTTGTAAGGCACGTAAGCTAAGTACAAACCAAGCCCGGCCATCGTCATCCAGGTAACGGGGCTTATCATTTTTAATCCGAACATAAAGGTACCTACCCCTATTAATACGCAGCCTCCGATAATACATAGGTGGATGATACTGAAGGCCCGCATGTTCCTTTTGATCAGGATAAGCGAACTCATCGCTATTAATACTACAATGGATATTTTAGTGTCGATCTGTGTATAAATATTTCTGTTGTTTATACCCATGCTGCTCCATATCTCCACTTCAAAATTATCACGCACGTCGCGCATGATCGTGAGCAGAACATAGATTACCAGCGTTAAGATGATGCCGGGTAAAAACCGCTGTATAAACTGCTTGCGCTGGGCGGCATCCATAGGCAGGCGTTTGGTGCGCAGTTTAACATCCTCGGCTGTGGGAGGCGGTGTAAGTTCCAAAAAAAATACAAAAAGCAAAAGCGGAACAACAAACAGCCCCCCGGTTAAAAAAGGCATCCAGTATTCGCTTACGCCGTGTTCGTGGATCAGTTTCTGGCCAATGGTTTTTACAAAACCCGAACCAAAAATGAGGCTCGTGGATAAAACTGCAGCCATAAACTCGGTCGATTTTCGCCCTTCCAAATAACCAAAAACCAGGCCCCATATCATTCCGAGCGGGAACCCGTTCAAAAACAGAAAAATGATGTTATAGGGAGCGGGGGTAAGTGCAAAGCCAAGCAGTGCAAGCCAGGATATCCCTATCAAAAGAAAAATATTTTTAGCCCGGCTGTTGCTTTTAACTTCCGCAATAAACTTTATGCCGTAAACCTTGCTCAAAGTATAGCCGATAAGCTGGGCTATTACCAGCCAAACTTTATAGTCGATGTGAAAATACTGTTCGCCTGTAAAAGTGCCCGCGGCGAAGGCCTTGCGAAAAGCATACATGCTGGTATATGCACCGAATGCCGAAACAGCTGCCATTACTGACAATAATCCGTAGGGCCATTTGGCTACTTTCGCCCGCAGCTTTTCCATGATCTATGGTTACTGATTAACAATGCCTATTACATCGGCTATATCATCTATAATATGCGTTGGCTGGTATTCTTCCAGTTCTTCACGGGTGAATATGCCCGTTGTAACACCTATGACATATTTGCACCCCGCATTTTGTCCTTCTCGCACATCTACTTCCGTATCGCCTACTTTAGCAACTTCCAGCGGGTCGGCGATACCGCCTTTTTCCATCATCTTTTGGATCATAAAAGGATGGGGACGGCCGAGTTCTACCTCATCTGATCCGATAAGGTAGTCGATCAGCCCTTTTTCGCGCCACTGCAGCCGGTTCACAATAGTTTCGGCGATGTCAATTGAAAAGCCTGTATTTACACCGACTTTTATACCCAAACCGTGTAATTCCGCGAAGGTATCTTCCACATGCGGCAAAGGTTCTATACCTGGTTCATACCGGTAAAAGCTGATCATTTGTTTTACAAACTCGCGATGTATATCATCCACTAATTCAGAGGTAATTTTCGACTCGTCGGCCTCATGCAGATGAAGCATTTGGGTTATGGCCTGGTTTTTCTCGTAGCCCATCAGCGGGTTTATCAGGTCAAGCGAAATGCTATAGTTGTACTTTTTCAGCGCCGCCTGGAAAGCTTTGCTGACGTTATGATCGTCTTTAACTGTAGTACCCGCGATATCAAAAACCACTAATTTAATGGGCATGTTGTATGTTTGTAGAGTTAAGCAATACTAAACTTAGTTTATTAATGACAACCAAATTTAGTGTTAAAGTTTTGTTATTAGTTGACCGGAGAGCTGTGATCAGTTAACTCGTAATTAGTGATTAGTTAATTGGTAACTTATGCTTAGTTAACCAGTAATTTGGGCCAAAAAATCCGCCATACTACGAATCACTGGTTAACAAATCACCGATCACTAAATCATTTCGTTTCCTCAAAAAAATAAACAACAAGCATAACTACTTTCTCGCCACTGAGGTTCATCGGTGTATGCGGAATGCGGCCGTCAAACAAAACAGAATCGCCTTCGAAAAGCTGTATCTTTTCCTTGTTGAACACGTATTCCACTTCGCCGGTTACAATGTATTTATATTCAAAAGCATCGGTTTCAACCAGGGGCCTTGTGGCATTGGGTTCAAGCTCGAGTAATACAATATCGACGGTAGAACGGTCAATAAACCTGGAGAATATCCGCTGATAGCTGAACCCCGTTGTATATTCTTTTTCAAACCCTTCGTATTCATTTTTCCGCTTTACCAACACGGGCAAAAGATCGGCTTTGCTGCGGATGTCTTTAAAAAACTCATTAAGGTCGACATTCAAAGCCTTAATGATATCAATAAGCACGATAAGCGAGGGAATGGTGCGGCAGTTTTCAATTTGAGAGATCAGGCTCTTGCTTACATTGGCAAGATTAGCCAGTTCCTGTACGGTTATGTTTTTTTCGCGCCTGCGCTCCTTGATACGATTGGATATCTGTATCAGCAAATCATCTTCCATGTAATTTTTGAATGGTGTTTAGTTTTATAATGGTTTTGCAAAATACCAACTTATCCGAACACTCTAACGGGTAAAAAAATTAATTCATATAATCATCATAATTTTTACAATTTGGGATAATGTCAACACAAATTGTTAGGATAAATCATAGCCGGTTAATATTTTGATAACGTGGAAGCATTAAATTTGGACAACAATTGCATGATGAATTCGCCGGAAGTAATAGTAGAAGAGGTGTTTGCCCTGTATGAAAAGTACGGAGACGAGGATTATATCGGCGAGCCGGTATCGCAATTAGAGCATATGTCGCAAGCCGCGGAGTTGGCAAGGGCGGAGGGCTTCGATGATGAAGTGGTGCTAGCGGCGTTTTTTCATGACATCGGGCATTTATGCGCTGATGAAGCGGTAAGCATGGATGGTTTCGGGAACATCGATCACGAAAAATTAGGGGCCGCTTACCTGAGAAGCAAGGGTTTTTCTGAAAGAGTTGCTACGCTGGTTCATAGCCACGTGATAGCCAAAAGGTATCTTACTTATAAGTTTCCTGAATATTACAACAAGCTTTCCGACGCGAGCAAAGCTACTCTCGAATTCCAGGGAGGGCGTATGACAGCGGATGAAGCGGCTGATTTTGAATTTGATCCCGATTCGGAATTATATATACGCTTTCGGTATTGGGACGATAAAGCGAAAGAGACCAATAAACCGGTTGAAAACATATCCCATCTTAAAGCAATTGCTCTAAGGCATCTCCAAAAATTTAGTTAGGCGTAAGCTTTCGATTTAGCGGGGATGCGATTTTCCGCATTTCAGAATCACATTAAACAACAAACCCCGACACTCTCGTATCAGGGTTTTTCCGGAGTACCCAGAGCCGGGGTCGAACCGGCACGGCCTTGCGGCCATTGGTGTTTGAGACCAACGCGTCTACCGATTCCGCCATCTGGGCCTCAGTTATATTTGAACGGTGGATTAATTCGTTCAAAACCGGGCTGCAAATGTATTTAAACTCTCTTTAATCCGCAACAAATATTTTTGGCGGTAATACAGGTCCAGTATTTCGTTCAGGCGCCTTTCCTTTGCGGTGTCGTTAAGCGTTTGATAATCAGCGGTTAGTTTAACCAGTAGCGCGTTAATATCACCATCAACAGCCAATACCTCGTTATTGAGTTCGCCTAATTGTTCAGCGTCGTCCACTTCCATTAGGCGTTCATTAATATCCATCATTTCCATCAGAAAATCAGATGGCAGTTGCGGTTTTGCACCGTCGACTAATAATTCATGCTGCCGCAGGATATATTCAAGCCGCTTTGCCGGATCTGAAAGCGTTTGCCAGGCTTTATTGTTGATAGTCGATAAATCAAGGATTGCCTGTTGTTTTTCATCGGCTTCATTGGCATAAAAGTCGGGATGATATTGCTTGCTCAGCTCGTAAAATTTTTTTTTGAGGTGTGCAATGTCCGGGTGAAATGACTCGGGTATGCCGTAGAATTCGAAGAAGTTGATCATTGGGCAAAGTTATACGTTTTACGTGATACGTTTTACGTTTTATGAATTGGGTCAATACGTATAACACACGTATAACGTAGAACGTCCAACGTATAACCAAAAATTAGCATCTTTGCACATGACATTGTTTGAACAGATACGGCAGAAGCCGTTCTTCATACTGGGCCCTTGTGTAATGGAAAACCAGGACCTGCTTTATACTGTGGCCGAAAAGGTTGCTGAATTGGGGCAGAAGTACCCGATAACGGTAGTATTTAAATCATCATTTGATAAAGCCAACCGTACCTCAATCCACTCTTACCGCGGGCCGGGAATTGAAAAAGGAATGGAAATGCTGCAAAATGTGAAGGAACGGTTCGATTTGCCGGTGACAACAGACATTCATGAGCCGGGGCAAGCAGCGATAGTGGCTGAAGTTGCGGATATACTGCAGATACCGGCCTTTTTGTGCCGCCAGACGGATCTGCTCGTAGCGGCTGCTAAGACCGGAAAGATAGTAAACGTAAAGAAAGCGCAGTTCCTTTCGGGGCAGGATATGTTTTACCCGGCGCAGAAGGTTCTGGAAGCCGGGAACGAACAAGTAATACTAACCGAGCGCGGCAATATGTATGGCTATAATAATTTGGTGGTCGATTTCAGGAATATTTATGATTTGAAGAAATTCGGTCACCCGGTATGTATGGATTGCACCCACTCGGTACAGCGGCCGGGCGGCGCAGGCGGCAAAACCGGCGGTGATCGCACATTTGTGCCGATGATGGCATTGGCAGCCAAAGCCTTTGGCGCCGACGGTTACTTTATGGAAACACATCCTGATCCGGATAACGCTTTGAGCGACGGGCCGAATATGGTAAAGCTTCATCAATTGGAGGAAGTGATAAAACCCTTGCTTGGTTGAGGGGTTATACGTATGACGTTGTACGTTGTACGTTAAAAAAAGAAATAAAAATGTTCAGCGTAAAACGTATCACGTACAACCCAAATGAAAGACATCGCCAAAAGAGTTTTTGATATCGAGATCGAATCGCTGAAGCATGTAGCGGCATCTATCGGCGGTGAGTTTACCGGAGTAGTGAATGCAATATTGGAATCCAAAGGTAAATTGATCGTAGCCGGTGTAGGAAAATCCGGGCTTATTGGCCGAAAGATAGCGGCAACATTGGCCAGCACAGGTACGCCAAGCTTTTTCCTGCATCCAGGTGAGGCTTTTCATGGCGACCTGGGCATGGTTGAGCCTAATGATATGGTGATCCTGATCTCCTATTCAGGCGAGACAGATGAGGTACTCAAGATCATTCCTTTTCTCAAATGGAACAAGAATAAGATCATCAGCATAACAGGCAATCCAAACTCAACAATAGCCAAAAACAGTGACCACCATTTAAACGTGTGTATTACCCGCGAGGCCTGCCCCCTTGAATTGGCGCCAACTTCGTCCACTACAACTACGCTCGTCATGGGCGATGCTTTAGCTGTTGCGCTAATGGAAGCAAGACAGTTCCAGTCGGAGGATTTCGCACGTTTCCATCCGGGTGGTAGTTTGGGCCGGAAGCTGGTAGTTAAGGTAAAGGACCTGATGCGCAGGGATAACCTGCCATTTATAGATAAGAACGCATCGTTTACCGAACTCTTGTTGCGCATGTCGGAAGGAAAGTTGGGCATGGTGATCGTCGGTCATGCAGAATTGGTTGAAGGCATTGTAACTGACGGCGACCTGCGCAGGGCATTGATGCGCAACCCGGATACTTCGCAACTGCATATCCACGAGATGATGACCATAAACCCGGTGATCGTTGAGCCGGAAGAATACATCAGCCAGGCCGAGCAGTTGATGATCGAAAAGAAGATCACCACAATATTGGTTGGTTCATCGGGCAAAAGGAAGCTGGAGGGTGTCTACCAGATATATAACGGTTAGTTTTGTTGTAAAGTTGAAATGTTGTAAGGTTGAAAAGTTAATTTCAAACGATGCCATTATACCACGACCAGATGAACTGTGCTGTTGAAACTCCCTCAACACCGAAGAGGATCGTATCAATTGTACCCTCGCAAACTGAACTTTTGTTCGACCTGGGCTTAGCTGATGAGATCATAGGTATCACTAAATTCTGCATCCATCCGGCTGAAAAAGTCAGATACAAAACTAAGATCGGAGGCACTAAACAACTCAATATCGACCTGATCAAAGAGATCAAACCCGATTTGATCATCGGCAACAAGGAAGAAAACGAACGCGGTCAAATTGAAGAATTAATGCGGCATTTTCCAGTCTGGATGAGCGATATCAGTAACCTGAACGATGCGCTGGGCATGATCAAAAGCGTGGGGGACATCACTGGGAAAAGTAACGAAGCAGGTACAATTGCAGACAAAATTCGGCAACAATTCAACAATCTATCAATCAAACAGTCGGAACGGCGCGCCGCTTATTTCATCTGGCGTAAGCCTTATATGGTGGCTGGTAAGGGAACTTTTATCGACGATATGCTGCAAAAATGTGGTTTAATGAATGCTTTTGATACCGAACGATACCCCGAAATAACGGCGGAACAATTGATATTGGCAAAACCCGATATTATACTCCTTTCTTCGGAACCCTATCCGTTTAAAGAAAAACATATTACTGAATTTCAAACTTTGTGCCCCAATGCAATTGTTAAGGTAGTGGACGGCGAGATGTTCTCGTGGTATGGGAGCAGGTTGCTGCAGGCACCGGCTTACTTTAGCGGGCTCAAGGAAGAGATCCAATCGGTGTAATCTCAAAAATAATCGGTGTAATCCACATAAAATATTATCTTTGCCGACTCTAAAAAAATCCTAAAGCGGGAGTGGCGTAATTGGTAGCCGCACCAGACTTAGGATCTGGCGCTTCACGGCGTGGGGGTTCGAGTCCCTTCTCCCGCACAAAAAAACCAGCCAAACGGCTGGTTTTTTTCTTAAATGGATTTGCTAAGTGTTTGCCTCTTTATTCATCAATAATAGGTATATGCCTGATCTTGTTTTCGCTTAATTGTCGCATTATACCATTAAATCTCAATGGTGTTCGGGTTTTACTTTTTATTGTAAATTTTACGGGGAATCCCGGTGCTGTGGCTCGCACGATATCGAAATATATCCCGTTGCTTTTATAATTTTCGCCAACTTCTACATCTCTCACAAAAACCTGTTGAATTAATACATTATTTACACATGCCGCTTCTATTTCATCTTCGTTATGCTGCAATAGCACTATATATTTCGACATCGGCTCAACATAAGTTTCTGCCCGGACTTCAAAATATAACTCATTGTTTATTGATTTCGAAAGGATCTTATACCCACGCACATTCTCATAAGTTTGTTCAACCAGTTTTAAAGCATTCTTCTTGTCAATAACATCAATCATTTGCCTTAAGCCATATTCCATGCCGCTGCCAAAAATGTCGATATATAAAGTTTGCAGTAGTATTACAGGCATCATACAATCATCAAGTTTCACAGGTATCAGCCGGGCCTCTTTGTTCGTGGCTTTGTAAATAGCGTTTTGCCATTCCAATTTTACCAGGCTGCTGTCCAAACTGTTTTTCGATACGAAAAAGAAGAAAAACCTGCAATTCTTTAACACCTCGTCCATTTTGCCGACTATTCCTTCACATGGCTGGTCGGTCCACCCGTCATAGAAAACCTTTTCATTCCCATAAACAGCTGAAAGTCTTATGGCAATGGGTTCAACAATAGACTTATCAAGGACATTTAGGCTTAAGAATATCATGATTTTTTATTTTAATAGCGGTATGCGGGTTGGCCGGGGCATTAAAAATACTAAAATAGGATCATATATGTTTATTCAAGGCCGATATAGTACATTCACCTCCCATGCTTCAAATCTTCCAAAAAACCTTTCAAGTCGGCATTAAACCTATTGTTATCATTAGCTACCGACCTTTCCTGTCCTTTGGTTTTGGCTTGAATAATTTTGCCGTTCTCTATATAATACCGACCTTCAAATCCGGGAACAAGTTTAGAATCATCCGGGCCAGATCCATCCTTTTTAGCTGGGTAATCATCTTCTTTTTCAAAAACAAAGATCAGGTTATTACCAGAGAAATAATACCCGTAAGTCTTCATACAATTTGAAAGGCCAACGGTATAAATTATTTTCTTTAATTGCCCGTCTTTATAATAGCCTTTTAGCTCCTGGCCGTTGTCGGCAGCTTCATTCTTTACATCTGTAAAATAATCATTATCCAACTTCTTTATCTTATAGCCGCGGTCATTATTAATAGCTTGGACCAGTTTGCGGATAGCTGTTACTTTTTCATCTGCCTGCCCGGATGAAAGCTTCACAATAAATAAAAATACCAGGAAGAGAATGGGTGCACGCATGCACTAAATTAGCATTATTACAAATACAACTGCACCATTTGTTTCCAATAGCGCGGCCGGTGGGCGTAGTTGTCCCACACATATAATTGATTGGGGAGGCCTTTGCTCCATAGCAGGTGGCTGAATTCGTAATTATTGCCTATAAAAGGGTCGGTTTCGCCTGCAGCCAAAATAATTTCGAGCTTACGGATGTCATCCAGGTTACGACTGTCGTGCAAGTTGGCGACATATTGCATGGGCATGTTGAAATATATATTTTCATCATGATAACCATCAAAAAGGTCATTGAAATCCATTATTTTCCGGGTAAGGTCGTACCTTCCGCTCATACACACTGCCTTTCTAAATAGTCCGGGATGTTTTAGCGCCAGGTTTATGGCATGATAAGCGCCCATGCTGCAACCGGCTGTTTCAAAATAATTTCCGCCGTTTTTATCATGCATCAGTGGTAATACCTCGTGCAAAATATATTGTTCGTATTGCAGGTGGCGGCTGATACGTACCGAAGGATGTACCCATTGATTGTAAAAGCTTTCGGCGTCGATGCTGTCCACACAAAAAAGCTGCAGCTCGCCATTATAGATTCGGTCCTGCAGCGCGTTTACGATGCCCCAGTTTTCATAATCGTAAAACCTGGCCATGCGGGTGGGGAAAAAAAGTACAGCCCTTCCATTGTGCCCGAAGACCAGGAGCTCCATGTCGCGCTGCAAACTGTGACTATACCATTTATGATATTCTCTGTTCATTTGGGCATAGCCTTACATCGACGAAATATCCAGACTGAATGTTAATTAAAAGTAAACAACTAATTAATGATTAGGGCTGATGCGGTCGCCGATAACTTGTTTCCACAGCACGTATCCTTTTTCGCTTAAATGCAGGCCATCTTCAAGGAAATATTTCTTGATTGGATAACCGGTTGGATCGACCATTTCTTTATAAATATCAATAAACTGCCAGTTATTGCTGTACTTAGCTATCTCTGCTTCGATAATTTGATTGGTAAACTTAAAACGGTCGGCAATATCCCAGCGGCTGATACTTGGTTTTAGTGAAACAAAGTAGCAGGGTATATTACCAAAACGTTCGGCCGTTTTTACAGCCAGCTGCTGAAAAAAAATGAAAACCTCTTCAGGGTGCCTGTTATTGCCCAGTTCTTCAAATATGGTATAATGCATCTGATCACGCTCCGCATCGCCCGGTATCAATACCTCGATGTTTCTTTCGGTAAGCTTATCCCTAAAAAAAGGACGTTCCATGGTGAACTTAGTTCCAAGCAAACCAACTTTACTTAACCCATGTTGCTTAATGGCTTCAGCAGTTGCAATAGCAATATGAATTACAGGCAATCCGACGTTTCGCTCCAGCCTGTCGGCTATCAGGTGCATGGTATTG
>Ga0207064_1061_pt1 | contig 17038 bp, 12 predicted proteins | sample Alteio_BWMinCont_26_FD_153488 | JGI IMG/M metagenome (GOLD analysis project Ga0207064, IMG submission 153488) | Enriched cells from forest soil in Barre Woods Harvard Forest LTER site, Petersham, Massachusetts, United States -... | ecosystem: Environmental > Terrestrial > Soil > Temperate forest >...
TTTTCGCTTTTTATCATGACCAGCGGATTGCGGTCGGTGCGGGATAAGGCCGTCGTATATTTCAGGGAGCAACTGGAAAACCAGGAGTTTAATAAATTGTACAAGGCGGTTAACGCTTTCGGCTTGCAGGTTAAAAGAGTTGCCGAAGAAGATAAAGCATCGCTGGAAGCCGCCGGCTTCAAATTTGACCTGAACACGATCATAGGCGGCCAGTTGAAGGATGATAAAGAGCATAAGTTGTTTCTGTTGTATCCAGAAGGAAACTGGGTAGAACTTGACCAGGGGGCACCCTATGTGGTCATCGGTAATTCGGGGCATGGAAAGGCCATATTGAACCGGACGTTGACGGAAGCTTCGAGCATGAAACTGGCTTTAAAGGCTGGATTTCTGTCGTTCGATTCGACAAGAGTGAGCTCGAATAATGTTGACTTTCCGATAGATGTGGTGCTGTATAAGAAAGGTACTTACGAATTGGCCGAACAACGGTATGAGCAGAAGGATCTTCAAAGCGTATCAGCACAATGGGCTGAGGAACTAAAGAAAGCGCTTGAAGATATACCAGACGACTGGATGGAGGCCGCGTTTGCCAAACTACCACATAAAGAGACCAATTTAAAGATATACTAATATGAAATTTAATGTGACTGCTGAAATGGGATATGAGGTACGTTCAGCGGGCACACTGATACTGAATATCCATGCTTTAAGAACGCCTACCCAGGCGGTACTGGAAGAAACATTCACCATTGATCCTTATATCAAGGTTGAAGAACTATCCCCTGTTAACGGCGAAAACAGGATCATCCGGTTGGAAGTGCCCCAAAAAGGTGCACTTCAGGTAAATTATAGTGCAGTTGTTGACAACGCCTTCGAAATAAAGGACCATACTGGCCGCCAGGAAATACTTATCGGTAAAATGGACCCATTGGTACTACCCTACCTGTATCCGAGCCGATATTGCCAGTCCGACAAATTATTCAGGCTGGCCAATAACCTGTTCGGCCACATTGCCAACCCCTTCGAAAAAGTGGTTACTATGGTCAATTGGATCCATAAAAACGTAGAGTATCGTAGCGGATTCAGCAATGCGCAAACTTCAGCCTACGATACCGTTACCGAACAGGTCGGCGTTTGCCGAGATTTCGCGCACCTCGGAATCGCTTTATGCCGTGCGCTGACCATTCCGGCACGCTATTTTACCGGGTATGCCTACCAATTGAAGCCAGGTGATTTTCACGCCTGTTTTGAGGCTTACATTGGTGATGAATGGATATTATTTGATGCCACGAAACTGGTACCGTTGAACGGCCTGATCAAAATAGCCACCGGCCGCGATGCCGCCGATACCGCCATAGCCAACATTTTTGGCGATATCCTGTTTACCTCGATGCTGGTAAAATGCGAACTGGCAGATAAGAATTTCGCACCGTATTACCTTTAGGTTTAACTCCTCTACGATATTTTGTTCAGGTCAAAAGGCAGTTTGCGTATACGCTTGCCGGTAGCCGCGTAAACGGCGTTGCACAAAGCCGGTGCCAGCGAAGGCAAACCAGGCTCACCTACACCTTTGATCACAGGGCCCCCTTCGGCCAGGATATGAACCTCGATCTCGGGCATTTCGTTCATACGCATCATCCGGTTTGTGTCAAAATTCGACTGCACAGTTCTCCCGTTCTCAAAAATAATAGCATCTTTTGTAGCTGCGGTCAAAGCCATAACAATGGCCCCCTCAACCTGCGACTTGACATTATCGGGATTGACGACCGTACCCAGATCAATAACCGCGTACACTTTATCCACCTTTACTGAATTGTCGGTCAGCTTGGAAACCTCAACCACGTGTCCGCATAATCCTGCAAAAAATACCCACTGGGCTATCCCCCTTCCCTTCCCGGCAGGCAGGGGTTTATCCCAGCCCGATACCTCCTTCAATTTATCCAGCACCCTTTTGGTATCCGAAGGTTTTGTAAGCATCTCCATCCTGTACTGAAGCGGCTCTTTCCCGGCAGCGTATGCCATTTCATCGATAAAACTCTCATGAGGAAATGCCAAAGTAGACGACGTTACTGAACGCCACCAGGTTAAAGGGAGATGAATATCCGAAAATACATAGGTATTTTTAATGTTCGGAATTTCATAAGGCTGCGAGCCGGTACCCTCAACCATATCATCATCGGCTTTGCTTTTATCGTAGGTTGGGTTAATGGTTGCATTGATCGATGGCGAGATCACTTTATGTTGAAATGCAATTAGCTTTCCGTCGTTGGAAAGTCCGCCCTTCATAGCCGAAAAGGTCATGGGCCGGAACGGACCCATTTGCGTATCATCCTCCCTTGTCCATAGCAGTTTAACGGGCTTGTTGATCGCTTTTGAAATATTGGCCGCTTCCACGGCGTAATCCTGCGAAATGCGCCGTCCAAAACCGCCTCCGTTAAAATGCATATTAACCAGTACGTTTTCCTTTGGAATGCTTAACGCGTCGGCTACACTGTCCCTTGTCCACTCGGCGCCCTGCGAGGATACTGATATCTCAATTTTATTATTACCCTTCCATTGAGCAACACAATTCATTGGCTCCATGGGCGAGTGGGTAACAAACGGCGTTTCATACAGGACCTCCGTTTTATGCGCGGCCGATGCAAAATGCCTGTCGAAATCGCCCTCATTATGTGCAGTAAGTCCTTCTTTTTTGCTAAGCTCCCGCAAACTTTGTTCATAATCCTTTGAGTTGAACTTATCAAAACCCTGGTGGTCCCAAACAACTTTGAGCGCCCGCCGGCCTTGCAGTGCCGCCCAGTAGTTATCAGCCACCACGGCCACGCCCGTGTACTTATTTTTAAAAAACACACGTTCAACTTTTAACACCTGTTGCACCCCTTTAATTTTCAACGTTTCACTATCGTCATAGCTGACAAGTTTGCTTTCTAAAACAGGGCAACGCTCGATAGATGCAAATACCATTCCCGGCACTACCACATCTATGCCAAAAACAGCTTTCCCTGAAACTTTTAAAGGAATATCCAGCCGGGGCACCGATTTCCCAAGCATCTTAAAATCCTTAGGGTCTTTCAGTACCGGCTTTTTAGGAACCTCTACCTTTGACGCTGTTTCAGCAACGTCGCCGTACGAAACGCTTTTGCCCGACGGCTTATGGAACACTTTAGCATCTTCTGCATAACATTCTGCCGCCGGGACGTTCCATTCCTTTGCTGCCGCCGCGATCAGCATTGCTTTTGCTGATGCTCCGAGCGTGCGAAATAGCATATAATTGGAATTGACCGACGAGCTTCCGCCTGTTACCTGGTCCTTATACGCAGCCTGACCGGATGTAAATTTCACTGTAAACTGACCGGGCAAAAGATTAAGTTCTTCTGCGATCAACGCGGGAACGGCCTGGAAAGTGCCCTGCCCCATTTCTGATTTCGGGTTCATAATGGTTATTAACCCCGATTTTTCGATCATGACATAAGGTGTCAATTCAAAATGGGGACCCGGAGCGCCACTCATGTTAAACACCCTGGCGATTTTATCGCGCTCCAGGAAACCGATGCCCAATACCAGGGCCGCACCGGTAATGCCGCCTATTTTCAAGAATTTACGGCGACCTATATTTGCTGTCTGTTCCATATCGATATGTGTTTAAATGATCAGGCTGTTTGATTCTCATTCATCATTTCGGCAGCCTGGTGAATGGCTTTGCGAATGCGCTGATAGGTGCCGCAGCGGCAAATATTACCCGACATGGCAATATCGATCTCGGCATCCGTCGGTTTGTGGTTATGGTTGAGCAGGGCTACCGCCGACATGATCTGGCCCGACTGGCAGTATCCGCATTGCGGGACCTGCTGGGCGATCCACGCCTTTTGAATAGGATGGTCGATGTTTTCGGAGATACCTTCTATCGTAGTTATCTTTTTACCGGCTGCAATGGATACCGGTATACTGCATGACCGGGTCGGATCGCCATCCAGGTGCACCGTGCAGGCGCCGCATTGGGCTATTCCGCAGCCAAACTTTGTTCCTTTTAACCCGATAAAATCCCGTATTACCCAAAGGAGGGGCATTTGTGGGTCGACGTCAACGTTGTGATTTTGACCATTTATAGTCAGGGTAAGATCAGCCATGATTTTTAAAATTGAGTATTTAAAATTACTTAAATACAATTGATAAAAGCAATACTGTAATGCTGCTGTGCCGGCTGAGGTTACGGGCTGTTTTATTTGTAGGCCGGATAACATTTAAGAGATTTTTAAAAGGATTTAAAATCTGCTAAATTCATAGCGGGGTTAAATCAATTTTTACCTGATGCAAAAACGGCACAATAATATTTGGTGGGGACCACCGCGAAAGTTTTCAACTCAATCAGAGGAGCGTAAAATAAGCTGGCTCGAATTGTTTTTTGATCTCGTTTATGCCATTGTCATTTCGCGCACCACGCATTGGCTGGCGGTAAATAATACTCCCGGAGGTATTCTTGATTATGCCTACCTGATCGTTATCGTTTTTTGGGGATGGTACAATGGCAGCCAGTATTACGATATGCACGGCACGCCGGGTATCCGCACCAGGTTAATGACGCTTTGGCAAATGGTGGCTGTTGCTGCCCTGGCAGTTACCCTGTACAACCCTTCCGATAAAGCTGTCGGTGGTGCGACCATTGCCATAGCTATACTCCAGTTTTTCATTACTTACCTGTGGTGGAGCGTGGGTATTTATGACAAGAAACACCGTAGATACAACATGCCCTACACTATCTGCTACCTCGCAGCATTCGCGCTTATCGTCATTACGCTTTTCATCCCGCAGCCTTATAAACGTATTTTATTCTGGATAACCCTGGTGTTGAATTTTGTGCCACCGTTTATTTCATCCAGGATTTTAAAGGAACATAGCAGCGATTTTTCGCTCTCAACCAGCATGATCGAACGCCTGGGGCTATTCACCATCATCGTTTTCGGCGAGGCCATTTTGGGCGTGATCAACGGCATGAACAACGTTACCGATCTGAACACCACCGCCTGGCTTTGTTTCGGTCTGGGCATACTCGTTGTCTTTTCGCTGTGGTGGATATTTTTTTCATTGATCGCCGACCGCAACAGTCAAAGAGGCCTGGTGAAAGGCACGGTCATATCCATGATCTATATCGTTACACTGGCATCCCTCGGTATGATAGGCGCCTCGTTCCCCGGCCTGATGAACGATCTTAAACCGGGTGCGAATGACGTATTGTCCGCTTCGCGGCTCATCTTCAGCATCAGTATTGCCCTGTTCCTGTTTAGTATCGTTATGCTGAGCCGGCACCTGGTGTACCCAAATGAATACCAGTCCCGGAAACGCCCGATACAACTATTATTGCTATCCGCAGGCCTGGTTTGCCTTGCAGTCACCATCCTGATGCCTGCACTATCTTTGATACTTTACTTGCTTTGCATTTTCCTGCTGTTGGTCTTTATTATCGTTATCATTACCCGCAGCTGGTTCAGGATCGAATTGAAACGTTTACAGGAAAACGCATAATACTAGTTTACCTGTTTCACAACGGTCTGACCGGGCTGCCCGTCCAATCGGTCCCCGGAGCGAGCCTTTCGCCTTTCATTACTAAGGAAAGCGCCTCTATTTTGGTATCATCTCCAACTTCACTGTCATACAAAATAATAGTTCCTGCGCCAATGCTGCTGCGCGCTCCTATTTTTACAGCGCCGATCTTCATTACCCTGTCCTCGAAAAGATGCGTTTGCGGGCCACAGTCGGCGTTCAAGGCGGCATCATCTCCGATCGTTACCATATCAAATTCGGTGATGTCAGTTGTATTCATCCAAATCCGCTTGCCGGTCTTTACTCCAAGCAGCTTCATGAGTAATGGCAGCCAGGGCGTGCCCTGCATATATTCCAGGAGGAAAGGGATCGATAAGGCTTCATAAGTTGAAGTGATCGCTTCGCTACGCCAAACCTTCCAGGTCCACATCGGTTTTTGCTGCGCTTTGTATTTGCCGATGAAAACCCATTTCAACAGCACAGTAAGCAGGAACGCCGGTATACCCATAAAAAACAGGTAATAGAAAGGGAAATACAGGATGATCTTCCAAAGCGGTTCATCCACTACCAGGTCATGCCCGTAGGCAATGAACAAGATAGATGAGCAAATAATAGCCGTTTCAGGGAGGATAATACGTATAAACTCGACTAAAGCCCTTGCCAGTTTGCGCCATCTTTTAGGTTTAATGGTTAATTCAGGCGGAAACGGGGTACTTTCCTGTCTGCGCGGCAGAGCAATGGCCGGTGAGCCGAACCAGTCGCGCGAAGTCCCTTCGGCCATCTGGCTGGCATCAGGCGGTATTGACAAAACGCCGATCAGCATATTGCCTTGTAAATGATAGCCCTGCGGTATCAGCGCGCTGTTACCCACAAAGCTATAGCTGTCAATGGTAGTTTTATCCAGTATCAGTTGCTGACCACGTACGTCCGCTTCGCCTAAAGTCACCGCGTCGGCCACGAAAGCGCCATCCCCTATCTCAAGCAGGGGGTGTGTAACATTACTTGCTGTGGATATCTCAGTATCCTTACCGATCTTCGCACCTAAGGCCCTAAAGAACCGGGAAACATAAATGGTAGCATAAATGGGGTGCAGAACGATGAGGTTGAGCGAAAGCAACTGATCGGTAAACCATTTTCGCACATAAAGCTTGCTATAAATAGGGTATTTGCCGGGTTTGATCTTCCATAAAAAAATGCGGCACAGAACGATCGTCTCCAGCGTGAACAGGCCAATGTACAGCAAAGCCAGTGAAGGAGCATGCACCATATAGCTGAAATCGTAATCACCTGCCGCGTTATCCAGGCTATTGATGGCCATAATAGTGGGCAGCAGCGGTAACAGGATAACAATCGGGAAAATAAGGATGAACAAGCTGAACAACAGTTTATATTTCGCTCTCGTGAGGGCAGACACCGGCAATGGCTGCGGCAGATCGGCGATATCCTTTTTTTCTTTGAACTGTGCGGGGCTACCCTGCCAAACCTCGCCGGATTTTATCCGTCCCCCCTGCTGCAAATGGCTTAGATCCTGTAGTTCGCCCCAGTCTTCTACGACCGCGTCGCCCGTGATCATGGCGGCACTGCCAATATAGGCGTGATCACCAATGGTTATCCTTCTTAATTTCAGTATGCCGCCCTCAACCCAGGCATTATTTAAATTGGTTTGCGAACTCAGGCTGGCATCATTGCCAATGGAAATAAGGTCCGAAACGCCAAAACTAAAATCGCTGATCTGGGCGTCAGGGGCTATTTTCATTCCCATGGCTCGCAGGTATATCGGGTATAACGGTGTACTGTTAAGAAATTGCGCGGGGAGTAAGCGCTGCATCGTGGTTACAAACCACCATCTGAAATAATAACTGCCCCAAAGCGGGTAGTCACCCTCTTTGAACCTGCCGATAACCAGCCATTTGGTGGTGATACATAATAAAGTAAAAATGGGTGCTATAAGCGTGAACAGTGCGAGGGACGTGAGAATGGAATACAATACTGTATCCGTTTCCTGGTCGACATAGTAATAGCCCAGGTAAGGGATGAATATTTGAAAGGCAAATAGTCCATAAATAACCAGGAGCGATACCGATTGAGCCAGCCAGCAGGTTAAATAACGCCACAAGGGCGGCTTTTGATAGGTGCTTTCTTTAGTTTTTTCCCGTTGCGGCTGCTTATCCCACATCTCAACCAATGTAGCCAATGGCCGATGGATATAAACATCTTTAAGTGAGGCGTAAGGCAAACCGGCATCGCGTCGCAATCGTGAAACAAAACCGGCAGCCAGCAACGAATGCCCGCCCAGGTCATCAAAGAAATCCATTGACAGGTCAATATTCTTGCCTGGAAATATTTTCCTTAAAATGGCGAGCACCCTTTCATCTATCGGAGCATTCAAATCGAGTGTTTCACCTGCCGAACTATCAGTGCCCGGGGCGAATGCTTCAGGCGTTGGTAAAGCCTTACGGTTGATCTTTCCGCTGGGCATGCGCGGCATTTCGGGGAGTGCCATAATCGTTCCCGGAACCATGTATGAGGGCAGCGTTTTACTCAATTCTATCCGAAAGATGCTTTCCTCAATGCATACCTGGTCCTCCATCACCACATAGCCCACCAATTGGTCCTGGCCGGTGCTATCCTTCCTTACGGCCACAGCTGCAGACCTGACCCCCATTATAGCATTGAGCTTAGTCTCAATCTCTCCCAACTCAATGCGGTAACCCCGCAATTTTATCTGGTCATCAAAACGCCCCTGGACATCAATACTTCCATCCTGGTTGATAATAGCTGCGTCACCGGTCCGATAGACCCTATCGCCCGGCAGCATCGAAAGCGATACTGGCTTGGCCACAAATTTCTCCCGCGTCAGTTGGGGAAGCTTGATGTACCCCGACGAGACGCCCGGCCCGGTTATAACCAGCTCACCAGCCTCGCCGGCAGGTAATAAATTGAGTTTATCATCCACAACCGCCAGGTTATAATTAGGGAGCGGGTCACCGATAACAATAGCGTCGCCGGGATTTAAACGGGCTATGGTAGCAGTAACCGTCGTTTCTGTCGGCCCGTAACTATTATAAAATTTTATCCCTGGTTTGGCCCATTTAGCCAAAACCTGCGGCGTACAGGCCTCTCCGCCTGCGTTGACAATTCTTAATGATGGTATGCTATCTTCCATTACTGCCAGCAGGCTTGGCACAGCATGCAATACGGTTATATGTTGCTGCTTAAGCGTTTCGCCTAATTCATCTATGGCTTTCGAGGTAGTGTTGTCGGCCACCCAAAGCGTCGCCCCGGCGAAATAACTTATCCAGGTTTCCTCGCACCACATATCGAACGATACCGAAAAGCCCTGGTAAACTTTGTCATCAGCCCGGATATTAAGCACGCTCTGCTCCGATCGCACGAGGTGGCATATCTGCCGGTGACTTATCGGGATGCCTTTGGGTTTACCGGTACTGCCTGAAGTGTATAAAACATAAGCAAAGTCAGCCCCACCCAAGCCCTCCCTGGGAGGGAGGGCTTTAAAAGTCTCCCCTTCCGGGCGAGATTTAGAGGGGGCCGGTACCTGCAGCATTTTGCATTTTACATTGAGCTGCTGCATGCTGAAACAGGCGGTCGCGCCTACTTCTTCCATGATCACTTCTACCCTTTCTGCGGGTATTTCCCTGTCCACGGGCACATAAGTGGCGCCTGCCTTTACGATACCCAGGATAGCTGCGTGCAATTCAAGTCCTCGTTTCCACCACACGCCTACATAGCAATTACGGCCTATACCTTCTTTTGCCAGGTAAGCGGCTATCTCATCGCTCCATCGGTCCAATTCGGCATAGGTGAGTTGCTCCTCATGAAAAATAAGAGCAGTCTTATCGGCGTATTTTTGTGCTGATTCCGCAAATTGATCTGCAAGCGTTTCATCCCTGATCAGGTCGGGTCGTTTATCGCCAAGGACGACACTTAATTCATTCATAAATTGGGAACATGGTTCTTTATTCCGGGTTTATAGGACTTGCCGAACAGCCGGAGGTTTATGCAGCAATAGTAAATATTGTTTATCAATGTTGTTACATTTTAGTACTATCTATCTCATAATTTACATAATATTGGATCATGATAATTTGCTGCCATAGCGAGATCACCCGGCAATGGGACGATCAGGAGCTTGCCGATAAACTGACGTTGCTGCCGCCAGATCTGCAGCAGGCGGCCCTCCGCAAAAGGCAATGGTTAGATAAGCAGTTAACAATAGCCGGGAAAATACTTTTGACAGAAGTGTTGAAAAACTTGGGGAGCAAACTTGCGCTGACACACCTGAAATACAATACGCACAAACGGCCTTATTTTGGTGGGGCCATAGATTTCAACATATCGCATTCGGGCACCAGGGTAATCTGCTGCGGTACGGATAAGGGGAAAATAGGGGTCGATATTGAGCAGATTAAAACGATCAGCCTTTCTGATTATCCCGATTATTTTACCAAAAATGAGTGGGATTATATCAATGGACACAAGGACAAATTAGCTGGTTTTTGTAACCTATGGACGCGAAAGGAAGCGGTACTTAAGGCCATCGGCACCGGCTTCCACACACCGTTATCATCGGTTGATGTTGTAGCGAATAGTATCGAATACGATAATATCGCCTATCATATCCAGCCGTTGTATATTGCGCCGGGCTATCCCTGCCACATTGCTTCTACGGTAAAGGATGGTGTAAAGCTGATGACTATAGAACTGTAATAAAACCTTATTTTTATACCCGATTATGAAAAAACTGGCCCTGACCATCGGATTATTCTTTTTTTCGATAGTGTTTGCTTTCGCCGATACCGTTACGATAAACCATTTTGTGGTGAAGGAAAATCCCTCAGCCCAAAACGAGATCATTATCGTAGCTACGGATACTGCTAACCAGGTATTGGAAAGTGTGAAAGGTCATTTTGCATTTACTGTAAATGGTTTTGAGGATAATCTCAAATTTAAAAAGGGGATGGCCTTTTACCGGCATAAACTGGATAAATCGACCTTCCTGTACGTAAAGCACGAGAATGAAAACGGTACGCATGCCATTTTATATTACGTCTACAAAAGCAGCGACAAGCTAATCCCAATTCACATCAGCTGGTTAGTGCTTTTGATCATCCCGATTACGCTGATCGTTTTGGGTTACTTATTCAAAAAGTTTATCATCATTGCGGTTATCATCTTCGCCCTATTCATCTTTTTCAATTACCATAACAACCTCGGAATGGGTACTTTCTTTGAAAGTATCATCGACGGAATGAAGAGCCTTTTCAATAAAGTTTAGATTGAAAAGTTAATGAATAATTCAATAGTTGATCAGAACGGCATTCCCACACCGAAGTTGAGCTGTAAAAAGTTGTAGCTTTCGCCGTTGGCGTTAAGATAAGCAGTTTTGAACGGCCCCGCGTGGAACAATTCATTGAAATGGTCTATCAGCACCCATTGGTCGGAGCCTGAGAATTGGGGATCCTTGAATTTGAGCGCAGCATCGAGCCTGAAAACAAAAAAGCCCAGGTCAAAGCGAAAGCCTGTCCCGATGCCAATGGCAGTAGACGGCCAAATATTATCCAGCCTGATCTCTTCATTCGGAAATTGGGGCTGTTGCTTATGTAAACGCCATACGTTACCGGCATCCATAAAAACAGCTCCCTTTAACGCTGAGCCAAAGAAATTATCCACCAATTTATACCGATATTCCGCGTTCATAACAAACTTCACTTCGCCGTATTGATCGAGATATTTCAACTGGTTTCTTAAAGTATCCGCCGATGCACCAACGCCATATTCAGCCCTGTTGAACCGGCCTGGCCCGAGCGTACGCGGCAACCAGGCACGAATGTCATTTGCGCCGCCAGTGTAGAAGTTTTTCTCAAATATAAGTTGTGAACTATTCCCGTAGGGCACACCCAAACCGGGATTAAACCGCAGGATAAATTGCCGGTCGCCGCCAAGACTTTTATAAAAACGCACATCCACCTCGGCCTTGGTATACTGGGCAAATGTATAACCGAAAAATGTGCGGTAACCAGAGCTGTCTCTTGGCGTATTGAATATATTACTCAATAACGCAAGCGTATTGCCCCCAACATCCAGCGAGCCGCGGAAATAGATGAAATTTTTGTAAGAATTTAGTCTATTGGCGTTTAACTGGTAGGTATACTGCGAGCCCGATGTAAATATGGTACGGCCGATCAGGTAAACATAGGAGTAATAACCACTGTCAGTCAATCTTTTTCTCGCCGTAGGGTCAATGATACCCTTTGAAAACTCAATATTAATGGGTGTTACCGTATGAATTTTGTCGGAGGTTTCGGCAAATTCATAGGATATGGCATTATCAAAGCTCTCGCGTTCTACCAGTCCTTTTTGGAAAAACAATGAATAGTTACTTGAAAATATGGTATGCGGGACACCATATTTGCCCAATATAGGCAAGTCGAAAGGCGTCAATATCTGCGGGTACGAGACAGTCGCGCCAATTTTAAACTCCTGGTTCTCCACGGCCCCGCTTATGGTCGAATTACGGCCGTTATCGAATAACGTACTGTAGTCTAATTTCAATTGTAAGATGGTGGCTGTTTTAAATATATTCCTGTCGGTAAACGTATTGCCCACATCAAAGCCGTAACGGCCGCCGTTGAACAGGAACTCACCCTCCACCCTGTCCGACATTTGCTTCAAAGGCACCATATCTATATGGGTATTAAGGCGATTGGTGCTGTCGGGCAGCTTTTCATAAGTCGGGTTCGGCACATTCCTGAACACATTCAGTTCGGCAAGCCTCGATGTGGTGAGCGTTTGCTTATCTATATTATACAGATCGCCCTTCTTTTGAAAATCGTAAATGGTGATGATCCTCGGTTCAAACTTGTGTGTATAATCCACGAATTTAAACTGCGAATCAACCTTTAGCGTATCGGCTTTGCCCGTGATGCGACCGGCGCTATTAGAAACAGTGATTGTAGTATTATTGATCCGGTAAACGGCATGTGACGCTCTGCCGGGCGGGTTAATAAGGATCATTTTTACATCTGTCACCCCACTACCATAAGTCGTATCCGAATCGAAGGTGACGTACTGCCTCAAAAAGTCGTAATAACCGTTACGCTTCATCAGCAGGTAAACTTCGTCGCGCTCAGCCGATAAACTATCCGTATCGTAACGCTGTCCGGGCTTGATATGCAAATTGACGCCCCGGTATTGATGGAACAGGGCCCGTACCTTTTTATCAGCAATGCTATCGGTAAAATTCCTGAATTTGAACATTGGCCCCTCGCTGGCGTAAAATATCAGTTCGGCCTTTTTGTTTTTCACCTTAATAGAGTCCGTAACAGTGGCCTTCAAATAGCCCTTGTTCCGCAAAAATTTCTGTATCTGCAACCGGGAAAATTCAACGAGCGCCGTGTCGACAATATTTGGCGGTTCGCCTATGTCTCGTTTTCCCTTTCTCCCGAATTTATAGTACAGCTGAAGATTGAGCCAGTTATTGGGCTGCTGCTCTTTATCTACGTAGTTTATCGCTGCTTCGGCAAATTCCTTATCAATCCCTTTTATAGTTATTTTCGTTACCAGGGCCTGGTTAACGGTAAGACGACGGGTCCTACTGCAGCCCAAGACGAGAAAGACGAGAAGAATACTTAATATTGTAAGGCGGTAACCTTTTGTGCTATTATATGCTTTCAAAATCCCAAATCAGTTTATTAAAGTCATTACAACAAAAAAAGTTTCGCCGCGAACATGGTTTTTTTTTGGCAGAGGGCCGCAAATCCATTGCCGAATTTGTCAATTCACCATACCAGGTTGAGGCTGTTTATCATACTCCCGCATTCCATCCAAAAGTGCTGAAATTATCGCAAATAATAAACTTGTGTGAAATTTCTGTTACGGAATTGAATAAGGTCAGCAGCCTGAGTACGCCACAGGATGTGATAGCACAAATAAAGATACCTGAATGGCCTGTTTTAAACCACAATGAACTAAAAGGCCGGTTCTCTTTAGTGCTCGATGGGGTACAAGACCCCGGCAATATGGGCACCATTATCCGCATTGCCGACTGGTTTGGCATCAACGATATTATTTGTTCGGAGGATACCGTTGATGTTTACAATCCCAAAGTGGTGCAAGCCAGTATGGGCTCGCTGGCAAGGGTGAAAGTGCATTATACGGGTCTATCAGTGTTCTTAACCGCAATAAAGCTCCCGGTTTATGGCGCTTTATTGGATGGTGAGAGTATTTATGATACGGATTTCGGCACTGAAGGACTATTGCTGATGGGAAATGAAGGCAATGGCATCCGCCCCGAAATTCAAAAATTGGCCACAAAAGCAATAACTATACCGCGTATCGGTAAGGCCGAATCACTCAATGTGGCAATTGCAACCTCGCTGTTTTGTTATGAAATAGGCAGAAAAAGCTTCAAATAAACTTGTAGGCCAATAAATTATTGCTATTTTTGCACTCCTTAAAAAAGGTCGGATGGCCGAGTGGCTAGGCAGAGGTCTGCAAAACCTCGTACAGCGGTTCGAATCCGCTTCCGACCTCGGGGTTACCATATTAAAATTACAACATCATGGGCGTTACACGTTTAAAGAGAAAAGACAGAAAAAATAAAACTGTATCACGTTTAGAGGTACAGGAGCTTAAATTGGCTACCAATATTGAGTTGGGCAGCCGTTCGAAAGAGCCAAAAAACAGCCAGTTGGATAAAAACAACGCTGCTATTGCCAAGGCTTTAGGTAAATAATCTTATGTAGAGACGCCCCGATAGCAATCGGGGCGTCTCTACGACAGTTCACAAATCCTGTTTGCTTTGCGCTGACAGGATTTTTTTATTGATACGGCTGATCAAACCCGGACCTTCATAAATAAAACCGGTATAAAGCTGCACCAGCGCGGCGCCGGCCTTTAATTTATCCATTGCGTCCTGCGGCGAATGGATGCCACCTACCCCTATGATCGGGAATGCGCCCTTTGATCTTTTTGACAGGTAACGTATCACTTCGGTTGAATGCTCTGTCAACGGTTTCCCACTTAACCCACCCAATTCACCGCTATATTTTGCAGATTTTAAACCCTCTCGAACCACGGTTGTATTGGTGGCGATCAAACCGACAATACCTGTATCTTTTACGATATCTACAATGTCGTCCAATTGCTCATTGGTCAGATCGGGAGCTATTTTCAGCAATATCGGCTTGCTGACACCATTTTTTGAATTGCGCCGCTGCAAGGTGTTAAGTATCTTCATCAACGGCTCCTTTTCCTGCAGGGCACGTAGCCCGGGAGTGTTAGGCGAACTTACATTCACTACGAAATAATCCACTACATCAAACAGGCGGTCGAAACATTTGATATAATCGTTTACGGCTTCTTCGTTGGGTGTTGCTTTATTTTTGCCGATGTTCCCGCCGATGATAAGTCCCTTTTGTGATGGCTTTGCATTTTTGCGGTAAGCGGCTATCCGTTCAGCTACCACATCCATCCCCATATTATTAAACCCCATACGGTTGATAAGCGCTTTATCCGCCGGCAGGCGGAACATCCGCGGTTTGATATTGCCCGGCTGCGGCAAGGGTGTTACCGTGCCAACTTCCACAAAGCCAAAACCCATATCGGCCATTTCGCCTATTAGTTCCGCATTTTTGTCGAAGCCTGCGGCTAAGCCAACCGGGTTTTTGAATTTCAATCCAAATACTTCCTTTTCCAGCCGGGCATCCTGCAGATCCCAAAGCATGCGGCTAAACGCCCCGCCGCCGGGAAAGCGGTTAAAACGTTTCAGGTTACGGGTAACAAAATAATGCACCTTTTCGGGGTCGAACTGGAAGAGGACGGGTTTGATCAACCGATACATGCCGCGAAGTTAGGATTTTGGTTGTATTAGTTGTACTGGTTGTAAAAGTTGTAGTGGTTGATCTTTCGGACGTATGCGGACTTTCCGACTTCCCGACTAAAACCGTACCTTTGCGGCGAAATGATCGCTATTAATAATCTTACGTTCGAGATAGGTGCGCGGGCCTTATATGATGAAGCCAACTGGCATATTAAACCCGGTGAAAAAATAGGCCTGATAGGCGCTAACGGCACCGGTAAAACTACGCTGCTGAAAATGATCGTTGGCGAATATACGCCTACATCGGGTACCATATCCATGGCTAAGGATATTACCATGGGTTACCTTAACCAGGACCTGCTGTCCTACTCATCCGAAAAAAATATCTTGCATGTGGCTATGGAGGCATTTGAGCGACAGAACCAACTGCATGATGAAATAGAAAACCTGCTTAAAAAACTCGAAACAGACTATAGCGAGGACCTGCTGCACAAACTAAGTGATAAGCAGCACGAATTCGAAGTGCTGGACGGCTACAATATTGAATACAAAGCCCACGAAATTTTAGCGGGTTTGGGTTTCAGCGAGCCCGATACGCACCGCAAACTAAGCGAATTTTCTGGCGGGTGGCGCATGCGTGTGATGCTGGCAAAGATATTATTGCAGGCGCCCGATATCCTGCTGCTCGATGAGCCTACCAACCACCTTGACTTACCGTCTATCCAATGGCTGGAAGAATATCTGAAGGCTTTTGAAGGAGCGATCGTTATTGTGTCGCACGACAGGTGGTTTTTGGACCGTGTGATCAACCGTACGGTGGAAGCCCGCAAGGGAAAACTGACCGTTTATGCCGGAAACTATACTTTCTATTTGGAGGAAAAGGCGCAACGCGAAGAAATCCAGCGCGGCGAATTTAAAAATCAGCAATCCAAGATCAGGCAGGAAGAACGTTTGATCGAGCGTTTCAGGGCCAAGGCGTCTAAGGCTAAAATGGCGCAATCACGTATTAAAGCACTGGATAAGCTGGAGCGTGTGGATGATGTGGATGATGATAACCCTTCGGTAAATTTCAAGTTCCGTTTTTCGAGGCAATCAGGCAGACACGTGGTGACTCTGGATAATGTGACCAAAAAATATCCGGGTATCGATATATTGACCCACGCCGAAGCGGTGATCGAGAAAGGCGATAAAATTGCCCTGATAGGTGCCAACGGCAAAGGTAAATCTACCCTGCTGCGCATTATAGCAGGCGCCGATAAAGATTTTACCGGCAAAGCCGAAACCGGGCACAATGTGACCCAAACGTTTTTCGCGCAGCACCAGCTGGAGGCATTGCACCTGGAGAATACCGCTTTGCAGGAATTACAGTCATTCGCCCCAAAACATACCGAAACAGAACTGCGGACTATATTAGGTTCTTTCTTATTTACCGGCGACGATGTATTTAAAAAGATCAAAGTACTATCTGGGGGTGAAAAATCGCGTGTAGCTTTAGCTAAGGCGTTGACCGCCGACGCCAATTTCCTCGTGCTGGATGAGCCTACCAACCACCTTGACATAGCCTCTGTAAACATACTGGTGCAAGCGCTGCAGCAATACGAGGGTACTTTTATCGTTGTATCACACGACCGTTATTTCCTGGATAATGTAGCCAACAAAATA
>Ga0207064_1055_pt1 | contig 16778 bp, 17 predicted proteins | sample Alteio_BWMinCont_26_FD_153488 | JGI IMG/M metagenome (GOLD analysis project Ga0207064, IMG submission 153488) | Enriched cells from forest soil in Barre Woods Harvard Forest LTER site, Petersham, Massachusetts, United States -... | ecosystem: Environmental > Terrestrial > Soil > Temperate forest >...
GAAAAAAGTCGGCACTTATGCACGCAAGGATATGGAAGAATTTTTCCAGCGGAAAGTGTTCCTGGAGATGTTTGTAAAAGTGATCCCCGACTGGCGCCAGAAAAAGAATTACCTGAAGCAGTTTGGGTACGAGAGTTAGTTTGGTTGAACGTTTTACGTTGGACGTAATACGTTTAATTTTGCTTTGATTAACGAAGCTCCTCTCCGGTTTAAAAAACGTAAGACGTATAACGTCATATGTACAACGTAAAAAGAATGAGTAATATAGTAGCCATAGTGGGCCGGCCTAATGTAGGCAAATCGACCTTATTTAACCGCCTTACCGAGTCTCGCAAAGCCATCGTGGATGACTTTAGCGGCGTTACGCGCGACAGGCATTATGGCGTAGCCGAGTGGACGCACCACAGCTATACCGTGATCGATACGGGCGGTTATGTGGCCAATTCGGAAGATGTTTTCGAGGCAGCTATCCGCGAACAGGTAGTGATCGCCATCGAGGAAGCTACGGTTATCCTGTTCATGGTGGATGTTACTACAGGTATCACAGATCTGGACGATGAGATCGCCAGTCTGCTGCGCAAGGGCAAAAAACCTGTGCTGGTGGTGGTGAATAAGGTGGATAATACCATGCAGCAATCGGATGCTACCGTATTTTACAGCCTGGGTTTGGGCGAGATCTACAACATTTCATCCATGACCGGTTCAGGCACGGGCGAACTGTTAGACGAAATGGTCAAGCATTTTGACGAGGAGCCAACCGAAGAAAATACGCTGCCAAAATTTGCGATCGTCGGCAGGCCGAACGTAGGTAAATCGTCTATCATCAACGCTTTCATAGGCAAAGAGCGCAATATCGTTACCCCTATAGCCGGCACCACTCGCGATTCCATCCATATCCATTACAACCAGTACGGTCACGATTTTATGCTGATCGACACCGCGGGGCTGCGCAAGAAAACCAAGGTTAAAGAGAATATTGAATTCTACTCGGTAATGCGTACCATCAAAGCGCTGGAAGAGGCCGATGTGGTGATCCTGATGATCGACGCTGTTGAAGGCATTGAATCACAGGACATCAACATTTTCCATTTAGCTGAAAAGAATAAAAAAGGCATCGTGATCGTGGTGAACAAATGGGACCTGATCGAAAAGAACAATAAGACAACCAAGGTTTTCGAGGAAATGATACGCGAGAAGATAGCGCCTTTTACCGACGTGCCCGTTGTATTTACATCCGTTACCGAAAAGCAAAGGGTACTAAAAGTGATCGAGGTGGCTGAAAAGGTTTATGCCAACCGCGCCAAAAAATTGCCTACCTCCAAACTGAACGATACCATGCTGCCCATTATCGAAAGCTTTCCGCCGCCTTCTATCAAGGGCAAATACGTCAAGATCAAATACATCACCCAGATCAAGGCCACATCACCCATGTTCGCGTTTTTCTGCAACCTGCCGCAATATATCAAGGAGCCCTACCAGCGTTTTATAGAAAATAAGCTCCGCGAGAATTTTGACTTTACCGGCGTACCCGTACAGATATTTTTCAGGCAGAAATAATTTGATGTGCTAATTACAAATGTGCAGATGTGCAAATGAAATTCCGGATTAAACAATTATTCTTTTAATTCTAAGAACCAGATGCAGACAAAATCTGCACATTCGCACATCTGAAATCTGCACATTTTTTTCAACTGCTGTTGCATTTCAACTAAAACCTTCGTAGATTTAATTAAACCTTAATTCTATGAAAAAGTTAATTTACCCCCTGCTCGCCATAGTTGTTATGGCCTCCTGCAAAAAAGCGGCCTTAAAAGTTTCCGAAAATGGCTGCATATCGCAAGTCGGGATCACCGGGCTATCTGGAGCCGATAGTGTTACGGTCGCCGGGCTGATGAAGAACAATAACCTGCCGACAACCAACCTGGTTTTTTATACTTATCAAACCTATAATGCCCTCAACCAGCAAAGCCAAATGGCCGATTACCAGATCGCCGAGGCTGCATACGTGCAAAATGGCCTGCAATTATTTTTTTATGATGAGACCTACGGATTTGAGAACGGCACACTGAATGGTCCCAGCCCGCTTAGCACCCAAACCGTCAGCCTGGATAACAAACCAACCCTATCTTTACAAACATTAAGGGATTCTTTTATCACCCAGGATAAGGGCATGGAATATAACCCGAGTGTAGCATTGGGTTTAAAAGACTCGTGCCTGGTAGCTCAGTTCGGTTATTACGACCTCAATGTTGATTTCCCTTTGAAGGGAGCTGATTTTGTAAAGGCATGGTACGTACGTCCCAAAAATTCGCAGTGGCCGCATGGTTATTTCCGGGATGATAACGGTGCAGCCATCTTCTTTTCACCGCTTACCAGGTCCGGCAACGTCCCCTGATATTTTACCCGTCCGCTGTTTCATTTTAAAAAGCGATCTCGTAATGTTAAATAATAACTGATCTTATGAAGACCCTGGGCCTTATCCTTTTTTTCTCCATTTTACTTGCATCCTGCAAAAAAGAAAGAGCCGCCGGCGGCTGTATTGCTCAAACTACCAGCATTGCTTCCGTATCGGCTACCGATAACGCGACCATACAAACGCTGCTTAACAATAATAATCTTTCCGGGAAAAACCAGGTGTTTTTGTACTACACATCCTACAGTGCCCAAAACCAGCAGAACCAGGATGTACTTTACCAGTCAGCCGGGTCAATACAGGTCAGGAACGGTCTGCCAATATTTTATGGCGACCTTTATTATTCGTTCCAAAACGGGGTATTGGAGGGTATAAGCGGTAAGTCGTACGGTGCCGTCAGTCTCGATACAAAGCCGTCTCAAACTTTGCCCGTGCTAAACCAGCTATTTATAACCGAAGCTGTCAATAAACAGGGGATCAATGCCTCGTATAAAGACTCATGCTACGTGGCACAGTTTGGTTATTACGATCTGAACCGCACCAGCATAACCGATACAACTACCAGTTTCGTAAAAGCCTGGGAGGTACACCCGGCTCATTCGCCGTTCCCGCAGTGTTATATCCGCGATGATAATGGTGGTACCCTTTATTTTGATAGTGGGATCAGGCTATTTTATAATGCGAATTCGAGAAAAATCAATTGATCGCTTCGACCGCTTTCTGCAGCGTAGTATCGTCACTGTTAAGCACCTCGTAGTAAGCATTGTCGCCCCATTTGTAACGGGCGGCAAAGGCTTTGAGCAGTAATTTAATATTGTCCTTAGATGCCTTGATCTCTTTGGAATCCATTTCCTTCAAAGTAATGGAAGCATATTGGATAAAATCGTCAAACTCGCTGTTACTCACCTGGTAGCCTTTCAGGAAACTATCGTTACTATTGTATTTACGCAACTCAGTCTGCATCTTGTCGATCACGTAAGCGCTGAATATCTGCCGGTCGCCCAGCTCCTGCACCAATTGCGTATCGCCCGTGGTATCGGCGGGCACGAACACATCGGGCAGTATACCGCCCCCGCTGAATACTTTCCGCCCTTTGGCCGTATGGTAAACCGTCGCTTTTTTGAAAGCGCTGTCGGTAAGGTAACTTTCTTCTGAAAATAGCTGCCCTTTCTGCATGCGTTCCATCACCTCGTTGCGGTAGCTTTCCAGCCCGCCGCTGTATGATTTTTGTATTGATCGGCCCGACGGTGTGTAATATCTCGCAACCGTCAGGTTGACGGCCGAACCATCGCCAAAGCCAAACTGCTGCTGTACCAATCCCTTGCCAAATGACCGGCGTCCTATGATGGTTGCCCGGTCAAGGTCCTGCAATGCGCCCGCTAATATTTCGCTGGCCGATGCTGAGTATTCATCGATCAACACGGCGAGCTTACCATTATGGAACAGGCCTGAATCAGTAGCGAAATAATCGGTACGCGGCTCATGCACACCTTTGGTGTAGACGATCAGCTTGCCTTTATCCAAAAACTCGCTGGCCAGCTCGGTTGCGGCGCTTAAATAGCCACCGCCGTTGCCCCGCAGGTCGAGCACCAGCTTATCCATTTTTTGGGCCTGTAATTTCTTAAGGGCCGCCCGGAAATCGTTGTCAGTGGTAGAGGCGAACTTGCTTATTTTAATATAGCCTACTGTGGGCGATATCATATACGAAGCATCGAGGCTGCTTAGATCCACAAAGCCGCGTTTGATCTTATAAACTTTCAGTGTTTTATTATCTTCCTGTAAAACCGAAAGTGCTATCTGCGAATCTTTTTCGCCTTTGAAAGCTTTATTGACCAATTCGGCAGTCAGGTGCGTTCCCGAAAATTTCTTTCCATCCACACTGATCACCCGGTCACCCGTCGAAATACCGGCCTTCATTGCAGGTCCGTTATCATAAACCTGGGTAATATACAAGGTATCGCGCAGCAACTGGTATTCAATACCGATACCGTTAAAGCCGCCGTCCAGGCGCTCGTTGATGGACTCGGCCTGTTGAGGCGGAAGGTAAAGCGAATGCGGGTCGAGGTTTTGCAAAAGGTTGTTCACGGCTACGCCTTCGATACTGTCGGTATTAACAGAATCCACGTAATTGTGGTGTACCAATTGCAAGACCCTGGAAATTTTATTGCCGCCGATAGAAAAGCCATGTTGGTCGGGTCCGGAAATAAAAATCCCTACGGCTACCCCGAACAATACCAGTATCAATGACCGAAAAATAATAGCCGCCGCTCTTTTCATATTCCCTACACAAATCTAACCAATAGAGTACTAATATATTAAATTACTACTTTGCTTTTGACGATTTTTACCGAATTTTGTTATACTTATTTGAAAATAAATGGAAAAAACCACCGAAAAAGATTCCCGCTACAGCGACCTGGAGCAAATGCCGGTGGCAGAATTATTGCGAAATATCAATAACGAGGATCATACGGTGCCCGATGCTGTAGAGCAGGCTTTACCCCAGATAGAAAGGCTGGTAACCGTGACGGCCGAAAAAATGAAGGCCGGCGGGCGTTTATTTTATATCGGTGCAGGCACCAGCGGGCGTTTGGGCATAGTGGATGCGTCGGAATGCCCGCCAACGTTCGGTGTACCGTTCGATTTGGTAGTGGGCATTATGGCAGGCGGCGACAAGGCTATACGCAAGGCTGTTGAGTTTGCCGAGGACGATACGGAACAAGCATGGAAGGACCTGTTGGTATATCATATCAGTGAAAAGGATGTGCTGGTAGGTATAGCGGCATCAGGTACAACCCCTTATGTAGTAGGCGGCTTGCGGGCTGCTAATGCAAACAATATAGTCACCGGCTGCATCGTGTGCAATACGGGCAGCCCGGTTGCTGCGGAAGCGAAATACCCGGTGGAGGTGATAACCGGCCCTGAATTTTTGACAGGTTCTACACGCATGAAAGCCGGAACGGCACAAAAATTGGTGCTCAATATGTTATCCACCAGCATCATGATACAGCTGGGCCGGGTGAAGGGCAACAAGATGGTGGATATGCAGCTGAGCAATCATAAACTGGTCGACCGCGGCACGCACATGGTGATGAACTATACCGGCCTGTCCGAACAGGAAGCATCCGAACTGCTGCTGAAACACGGAAGTGTGCGCAAAGCCGTTGAGGAATATATGCACACAAGGTGACATATAGTAAGAATAATAATTGCATGCTGATTATTTAACACGATTTAATTAATATAGCAGCGGATAAAATAACCCTTTGGAGGGGTTTGGATTGTGCTATGCACGAGATAGAGCCATATTATAAATGGAGAGATGATTACATCGCATCGGAGGACGAGTATTCGCCTTTTTATGCGACGGAATACAGTGAGTTTGAATTTGACAAGCAAGTATATAATTATTTACTGCACCCGCAGTGGGATTCGTTCGGGTCGAACACCCTATACCTGAAGGTGCTTTTTGCCGATTATGAACGCAAATATGCTATTATAGAACTTATCGGCGAGTGGAACGACGCCATCAACAACGATATTATGCTGATGAAACGCGAATTGCTCGACCTGATGGTCGACAGCGGTATCAATAAATTTGTTTTGATAGGCGAGAATGTGCTCAATTTTCACTCATCGGACGATTGTTATTACGAGGAGTGGTTCCAGGAGGTGGACGACGGCTGGATAGCGGGCATCAATTTCAGGGAGCACGTGATCGAAGAATTCAAGCGCAACAATATTGACTACTACATTAACTTTGGCGGCGAACTCGATGAAATGGCCTGGCGCAACCTGAAGCCGCTGCAGTTCTTCAAAAAAGTGGAAGAGCAGTTGGTGAAGCGGCTTAGCTGATGTGCAGATATGCAGATGAGCGAATGTGCAGATTTATGAATCAAGTGCAATATTCTCATCTGCACATTTGCATATTTCCACATTTGCACATTAAATTCGTAAATTCGTATTAATAAAAAATCAATTTAAAAAAATGGAAAATCAAAACCCGGATTACACCTATCAGAATGTGATCCAGATAGAGGATGCGGATGCATCCCGTAAATTTATGGCAAGCGTATTTCTTTGGATGTTCGTTGCACTCGGCATTTCCGCAGCATTTGCCTATGCCTTTGCAAACACATCCTTAATTACCTTGCTTTTTGACAACAATAATGGTGTAGTACGGCCGACTGGCTTGGCCTACCTATGTATGTTTTCGCCGCTTGCATTTGTGCTTATTATGAGTTTTGGCATGAATAGGATATCCTACGCCGGCCTTTCTATACTGTTTATTTTGTATTCGGCAGTTACCGGTATCAGCTTCTCATTTATATTACTGGCCTATACCGCATCGTCTGTTCTAGGCGTATTCTTAACCGCCTCACTTATTTTTGGTGTGATGGCCGTTGCCGGTTATACAACCAAAACCGACCTAACCAAGTTTGGTTCACTCATGATCATGGGGCTTATAGGTATAGTTATTGCGAGCCTTATAAATATGTTTCTACGCAGCGATTCATTAGGCTATATTATTAGTTATATCGGAGTTGCTGTATTCGTGGGCCTTACCGCTTACGATGTGCAAAAACTCAAAAATATCGGTGCTGGTGTTCAATACGGAGAGGCTTCTTCAAAGAAGATGGCTTTGATGGGCGGATTAACCCTTTACCTTGATTTCATTAACCTGTTCTTATTTCTGCTGCGCATTTTCGGCAGAAGGAGATAAAAGAAATTTCTTTTTCATTCAAAATGACGCCCTTTGGATTATTCCGGGGGCGTCTTTTTTTATTTAACTTAGTGTGAATCAATTTAAAATGGAACCCCCCGGCCAGGATCACACGATTGCCATTCACGCGACTGACAAGGACAGTAATGCGCGCCGCTTCCTGGCGATGGTATTCCTTTGGATGTTCACGGGGCTGGCCGTAACATCGGCATGTATCTATGCCTTTAACACCTATGATTATTGCATGCGGCTCATTTCTAACAGTAATGGTTTTACCGGGTTGCTCTGGCTGGCGCTCATTGGTCCGTTCGTCGTATCGTTCATCATTCGCAGGGGTATCAATGCGATCTCTTTCTTCGGTCTTGGTATCCTGTTTATCCTCTACGCGGCATTGATCGGTGTTTGCTTTTCCTTTATCCTCCTTGATTTTGTCGACGCGTCGCTTTTCGGAATATTTTTAACCGCGTGTCTGGTATTTGGCGCGATGGCAGTCGCAGGCTATGCTACAAAAATTGATCTTACCCAATTCAAGCCCATATCGTATATGCTGCTGGGAGGCCTGGTTATTGTGACGCTGATCGTATTTATATTCTCTGATTTTGATCTGACTTTAGTCGATGGCATTATCGGCGTGATCATTTTTCTCGGCATCAGCGCGTTCCATTTCCAGGGCATCAAAGAAACCGGCGCGGCAATCGATCTGAACGACCCATCTGCCAAAAAAATGGCACTGTTGAATGCCCTGACGATGTATGTTGATTTTGTCAACCTGTTCTTCTTCATCATCGCGATCTTTTTCAACCGGAAAAGATAAAAGAATGCGCCTCTGAAAAACACAGCTTTTTTGTAACTTGGTGCAAATCAATCCCTAATGGAACATCAAAACCCCGATCAGGCTCCCGCGGCGGCAACGGTCACCGGTGACGACGATGCCCGTAAATTCATGACCTGGGTGTTTGTATGGATGTTTTTCGCGCTGGCCATATCATCGGCATGTATTTATGCGTTCAATACGTTCGATTATTGCAGCAATTTACTTTTCGTTAAGGACACGCCTACCGCGCTGTTTTACATTGCACTAATTGGGCCTTTTATCTTATCCTTCATTATCCGCAAGCGTATCAACGGCATTTCGTACGCGGGCCTGTGCATTTTATTCGTCATATACGCGGCCCTGGTAGGCACTTGCTTTTCTTTTATCCTGGTCATTTTTACCGACTCTCCCACACTGGCTATATTTTTAGCGGCCTGCCTTGCATTCGGGTTGATGGCTGTTATCGGGTTCTTCACAAAAACCGACCTTACCCAAACCCGCCCGATACTAACCTTCATGCTGGCCGGCCTCGTCTTTGTCGCCCCTTTGGTTTTTTTGTTTCCCCGCCTGGATATGAGCTTCTGGTTCAGTTTAGCGGGGGTGGTAGTATTTTTGGGTTTAAGCGCCTTTCACTTCCAGGACCTGAGCGATACCGCTGATGGTATTGATATGAACGATCCCTCTGCAAAGAAAATGGCCATATTATGCAGCCTGAGCCTTTACGTTGATTTTGTGAACTTGTTCATCTTCCTGGTGAGGATGTTTATAAGAACTAAGGATTAGGAAGCAAACAAAAATCTATCGGGCGCGTCTTTTGTTTATATAAAATATAAGTTACTTTTAAACAAATATTTAACCGCCAAAACTCTTCAGAAAAATGAAACGAATCTTATTAATATGCTGCCTGTTTATCGGATTTACAGCAGCAGCCCAGGTGAAGTCAACCACCGACCCCACGGATAAGGCTAAAGGCCTGCAAAAACAATTGAAGCTTACTAATTCGCAAACCGCTAAGGTAGCAGCCATTTATAAAGAATCTGCAGAAAAGTTTGCGAAGATCAAAGCTGCCGATAACGGCAATACCAACAAAATAGCTGTGGATGTAGCCCCCCTGCGTACCGCGACGATCAAAAAGATCAAGGGTTTATTAACCAAATCCCAGGCCGCTAAATATGATAAGCTGGTAAAAGAAACCACTACTGCGGCCGGCAGCGGCTGGAGCGATGGCTGGAGCCCGGCTTCCTCATCGAACTAATCAAAATATTCATAAACGAAAGAAGCCCCGGAAATCGGGGCTTCTTTCGTTTATGTCAGGTCGGAAATTTTATTTCGTCACGTACATCACTTCCTTTACCGCTTTGACCACTCTTTCAGGGTTCGGCAGGTATTCCTGTATCAGCGTAGGGGCGTAAGGCAGCGGAACGTCGCCGCCCATAATACGCAGTATCGGCGCGTCTAAATAATCGAACGCGTCTTTCTGTACCTTAAATGCAACTTCCGTTGCGATAGAACCTAATGGCCAGCTTTCTTCAATGATCACAAGGCGGTTGGTCTTTTTAACCGAATTGATCACGGTTTCATAATCTATCGGGCGCACAGTGCGCAGGTCGATCACTTCAGCGTGGATACCTTCTTTTTCTAACTCGGCAGCAGCGGCGTTAACCACTTTCATGATCTTGCCGAAACCGACTAAGGTTACATCAGCACCTTCTTTGGTTACGATAGCTTTTCCAAGAGGTATATAATAGGTTTCTTCGGGCACTTCGCCTTTATCGCCGTACATAAGCTCAGATTCCATGAAGATCACCGGATCAGGATCAATTATAGCCGACTTCAATAAGCCTTTTGCATCGGCAGGGTTTGATGGCACTACCACCTTTAAACCCGGACAGTTGGCATACCAATTCTCAAAGCACTGGCTGTGCTGCGAGCTCAGCATGCCGGCATTGCCAGTAGGACCGCGGAACACGATAGGCACCGAAAACTGCCCGCCGCTCATTGACATGATCTTGGCAGCGCCGTTGATGATCTGGTCGATAGCCACCAGCGAAAAGTTAAACGTCATGAACTCGATGATGGGGCGCAGGCCGTTCATCGCCGAACCGATACCGATGCCGGCAAAGCCCAATTCAGAGATCGGGGTATCTATCACCCTTTTGGCGCCAAATTCATCCAGCATACCCTGGCTCACCTTGTAAGCGCCATTATATTCGGCAACCTCCTCGCCCATCAGGTATATTTTATCGTCCTTGCGCATTTCTTCGACCATTGCCTCACGAAGCGCTTCCCTGAATTGTATTTCTCTCATTAGCTTTCTAAAAATGAATTTTTTGCGAACGCAAATATAGGCAATGAACTTGTAAAAACAATTTTGCACTCTTGTAACAAATCCTTGCAGAAAATTATGAAATCAAGCTGACCTTTCCAACACGCGAGTGTATCTGTTGGCGAAATATAGCGGGATAATGCCTATCACGCCGAAAGAACAATCGATCAGCCGCCAAAAGAACGGGATTCCCCTTATTGAACCGGCGATAAATGCCAGCGGGAATATGGCAACGCAAGCGATCATACCAAAATGGATCACCCAAATATTCCGCACCGGGTCCTTCAGCGGACCAATGAATAACACCGCGATCATCAAATGCGCGAAAGCCAGCCAGTCGGTTCCATAACTCAGCCAGGGGAATTGGCTATTCGTCGTTTTTACGGCATGGTAGATGTTATTTATCCAAATACCCATTGTGCCATTTGCTGATAAATGGCCCTTCAACAAAGCCAACTCACTTTCCAATGGAAACGCGGTGATGCCGCTTAACGCCAGGCCGATGATCACGATCCAAAGGCAGAGTTTAATACGATGGCGTAAATTTCTATCGTTCATAAATGGTCTCGCCTTAAGATACTATGTTATTGCAAAAAGCTGTTACCATATCGGGATGAACTGTCGGTCTGCAAATTATTTCTTCTCCCCCTCCATCGTCGAAGCAATCTGCAATGCCCGATAAGCATTAACAATACCCCCCGTTTTGCTGAGCGTATCGAAGCTCACAAGTTCCTTTGTGCCAGGCTTGTAAACCTTGACGTCTGTTATCGGCGTCGCTGATTCCATTATGGCCCGTTTTACCTGCTTTGCGCTTAGTTTTGGATAGTATTCCCTGATCAGCGCGGCGACGCCGGTAACAATGGGAGACGAAAAACTGGTGCCGTCATCAGTTGAGGTCTCGGCATCCATGGTTGTTGAAGTGATCTTAACGCCCGGCGCAAAAATGTCGACGTTCTTCTTACCGTAGTTGCTGAAATCGGCCGCCAGGCTGGTATCAGGCTTCATGCCCGATGCGCCCACGTCGATCACATTATCGGCATCGGTAGCGGAGCCATTTTCGAACACATCATTCGGAAATTCGGGTTTCAGATCCATATCCTGGCTCTCGTTGCCAGAGGCTTGCACCAAAACCACATCATGCGCAGCAGCGTATTTGAACGCCTCGTCAACCCAGGCTTTATGCGGCGATATCTTTTTCCCAAAACTCATATTGATCACCAGCGCGCCATGGTCCACCGCGAAGTGAATAGCGTTGGCTACATCTTTATCATACTCGTCGCCATTCGGGACGGCTTTGATGATCATCAGCTTTACATTGTCGGCCACGCCGTCTATCCCGTAGTTGTTGCCGCGTACCGCGCCCACCAGCCCGGCGACCTGCGTGCCATGTGCCGCATCCTCAAACTTTAAAACGTTATTACCGTAGGGCTTATCGTGCAAAATATCGGGGTCGTCGCCAACAATGCGTTTGCGGGCCTCCAGGTCCGGACTCACTTCGTTATTCAACTTATCCAGGTATTCACTCATGCTCTTCAACGCCTTCACGTTGGTCGCCGTTGATACATCTTCACTGAACGCGATCAGCCAGAGTTCCCTGATCTGGGCCACGGTATCATTTTTGGTTTCGAGGTGCTCTACGTCGGCACGGGTAAAGGTTTGGTCGTCCTTCAGATTAAGCAGGTGACGGATATAGCCGCTCGTCTCAACCAGGGCATTCATGATGGGGGTCAATTGTTGCAATTCCGTATGCGCTTTGTTCGTGGTAGAATCATATTGCGCCTTTACTTCGAGCCAAAACGCATATTCTTTTTTATTGGGGGCGGTCGATTCTGTCAGGGCGGCATATTTATCTTTCAGTTTAAAATATTGTCTTATCTCTTCCTCGGTCTCATTAAAATCGCATTTCCTGCCGGACCCGCCCAAAAAATCCCAGCCGTGTACATCCCCCGGAAAATCTTTGTCTTTTTTAGGGTTCACCCATAATACGCTCTGCAAGTCTTGTTGTAAAGTGTCGCAACCGCTGTCGATAATAGCCACCACAACAGGTTTGCTTTTTTTGCCCTGCAAGAACTCGTAGGCCTGGTTGAGGCTGACGCCAAAATAACCGTCGGTTTTCAGGTCCATCGCGAACCAGTTTTTTGGCGGATCGGGCTGAAACGGCGGTAATTGCTGGGCAAATACAACCTCACCGGTCAGCAGCGCGAAGAAGACAAGGCAGCTTACAAAAAATCTGGGGGTATTGTGCATGGGGTAATAGATTATAAGCTACAGGTCGAATTTGATCCCTTGCGCTAAGGGCAATTTAGTTGAATAATTGATGGTATTGGTTTGGCGCCGCATATAAACTTTCCAGGCATCAGAACCCGACTCACGGCCGCCGCCGGTTTCTTTCTCACCGCCGAACGCCCCGCCTATCTCGGCGCCCGAAGTGCCTATGTTTACATTGGCTATGCCGCAATCAGAACCCGCGTACGATAAAAATTGTTCCGCCTCGCGTAAATTATTGGTCATGATGGACGACGAAAGCCCCTGCGGCACACCGTTTTGCAGTGCGATGGCCTCGTCGATAGTTTTATATTTGATCAAATATAATATCGGCGCGAAGGTTTCATGCTGAACGATCTTATAATCATTCTCAACCTCGGCGATGCAGGGTTTTACATAACAGCCGGATGGATATTCACCACCTTCCAGCTTGCCGCCTTCAACCACAAATTTACCACCTTCAGCTTTGCACTTTTCGATAGCGGATAGATATAGCTGCACTGCGTCCTTATCGATCAGCGGGCCCATGTGATTATGCTCGTCCAGCGGGTTACCGATGCGCACCTGCCCGTAAGCTTTTACTATTTTTTGTTTGAATTGATCATAAACACTTTCATGAATAATGAGCCTGCGTGTCGAAGTGCAACGCTGGCCGGCTGTTCCAACCGCACCGAACACAGCGCCCACAAGCACGGTGTCCAAATCAGCATATTGACTTACGATAATGGCGTTATTACCGCCTAACTCCAACAAACTACGTCCAAGTCTAGCACCAACTGCCGCGCCAACTGCTTTACCCATGCGGGTTGAGCCGGTTGCGGATACCAATGGCACACGGGTATCGTTCGACATCAATTCACCTATTATTCTATCTCCTATCACTAAACAAGACACACCTTCGGGCACATCGTTCCTTTCGAATACCTCCTGTACGATATGCTGGCAGGCAATGGCCGTCAAAGGTGTTTTTTCCGATGGCTTCCAAACGCATACATCGCCGCATATCCAGGCCAGCGCCGCGTTCCAACTCCACACGGCCACGGGGAAATTGAATGCCGATATGATACCTACGATGCCCAGCGGGTGGTATTGCTCATACATGCGGTGCTCAGGGCGTTCGGAATGCATCGTTTGACCGAACAATTGCCGGCTCTGGCCAACGGCCAGGTCGCAGATATCGATCATTTCCTGCACTTCCCCATAACCCTCCTGCAGACTTTTGCCCATTTCGTAGGACACCAAAGCGCCTAGTTCCTGCTTTTTTGCACGCAATGCCTCGCCTACCTGCCGTACGATCTCACCGCGCTTCGGTGCGGGTACAGTGCGCCATTTTTTGAAGGCTTCCGATGCCTTTTCGATCACTTTATTGTAGTCGTCCTCGCTGGCGATCTGCACCGAAGCGATCTTTTTGCCATCGACAGGCGAATAGATGGTCTTGCTATTGTCACCTTTGGCGCTGCCCCAGTGGCTCCCGGTACTAAAGGCGCCATTGGTATCGTTTATATGTAAATGTTTCAGAATTTCAGCGATATTAATGCCCATAATTGGTATTTTTGTCAAAGGTAAAAATCTTTAAGGCAATTTATCATCAACTCACGCATTGCCATTCAAAGCACGAAATTGCTTTCCATTTATTATCAGGCACTTGGAAAAATCCCTGTTAAGAATGTTTGAATGTTGAAAACTTAATTGCTTTACCGATATTTAGTTGTTGTAATTTACTCTCAGCAAAGGCAAAAATGACCCTGCAAAGGGCAAGGCCGCTCGCGTTCTGAAAATATATTGAATGGAAGAAGACTTTGAATTTGGATTCACCGAAGACCCCAAGTTTTCGGTTGAACGTTACGAAGAGATGATTCGTAATCATGACCAGTATTTTTTTGATGCGCAGGCGTTTGAAAACATTATCGACTACTACATCGAAAAGAATGACCCGGCGAAAGCCCTGCAGGTTGTAGAATACGCCTGCACCCAGCATCCCTTCGCCGCCGTATTCTTGATCAAACAGGCACAACTACTTGTCGTCACAAACCGTGTCAGCGATGCTTTTGTATCGCTGGAAAAGGCCGCGTTGCTCGAGGCATCGGACCCGGATATTTATATCATCCGCGGTAATCTGTACGAAAATATGGAGCGTTATGCCGAGGCATTGGAAAACTACGAGAAGGCGCTCGACCTGGCCGACGACACCGACGAGATTTTGCTGCACATATCTTATGTGTACCAAAACATGGGCGATTATGACACGGCTATCACCTACCTGAAATTGTGCCTGCAGCAAAACATGGAAAACCAGGACGCGCTTTACGAACTGGCTTTCTGTTACGACGTGATGGACAACCAGGAAGAGAGCGTGCAGTTTTACCAGCAGTATATCGACAGCGAGCCTTACAGCTACGCAGCCTGGTATAACCTGGGTAATGCTTACACCAAGCTCAGCCTGTTTGAAAAGGCTATTGATGCTTATGATTATGCCATCCTCATCAAGGACAGCTTTGCGTCTGCTTACTTTAATAAGGGTAATGCTTTAGTGAATCTGGAAAAATATGCCGAAGCGATAGAGGTGTACCGCCAGACCTTTGAATACGAGCAGCCCAATGCCGATACCTATTGCGCCATAGGCGAGTGCTACGAGAAACTGGAGCAGATGGATGATGCGCGAGCCTTTTACAAAAAGGCAGTGAAGATGGATCCGAAACTGGCCGACGGTTGGTTCGGTATCGGTGTAACGCTTGATTTTGAAGAACGCTATTTCGAGGCGCTGCATTTTTACAAGAAAGCGCTCGACCTGGATATAGCCAATGCTGACTACTGGTTCGCTATTGCTGATGCGGAATATAAACTGGGACATTTAGTTGAAGCCGAGCAGGCTTACGAAAAAGTGGTTGAGCTGAACCCAATTGATGTGGATGCCTGGCTGGATTACTCATCTATATTATATGAGCAGGGTCGCCTGGTGGATGCTGTGGAAGTGATGGCGGTGGCGATAAAGAACAATCCCGACTCAGCCGAACTGTATTACCGGATGGTAGCCTACCTGTTTGCCGCCGGAGATTATAAGGAAGCGCTGAACCACCTGGAAATGGCTTTAGCCGCCGACCCGGAAAAGCACTATATCCTGTTCGATTATTTGCCCCAGCTCCAGAAAAATAAGGTGATACTGGATATTATTAATCGCTATGCGAAATAATGTGCGAATATGCAGATGTGCGGATGTGCAAATGATGAAAGCGCCTCCGCACATTTATTTTTGTACTGTGTTACATCAGTGTAAAAAAGATTACATCTGCACATTTGCATATCTGCACATCTGAAATTGTCAAATAAGGTCACACTAAAAAACAAAAGCCCCCGGGCAATCCCGGCGGGCTAATGTTAATCAACCACACTAATCCTCATTAATCAACCACACTAATCTTACTGTTTTTCTTATTCAAGGCAGTTATTCATCGCACAGCTGCTTACTTCAGCAGTATCTGCGCCTATGTTTTCAAAACTAACCAGCGTACCCTTTGGGGCCAGTTTTGTTATCTTATTGTTTTTAACCTGTATGTTGCTCCCGTTGAGCGAATGTATCCCCGTTAAAACATTTGCCACATAACAGTTGTCTATCAAAATATTGGCACAGTTGGTCAAATTGATCCCTAACTGATCGGAGTTGGTCAATTGACATTGCGTAATGTGAACATTGTAGCAATCAACCAGGTCGATACATGAAAACGGACCGCCATTTATCGTATAAGCGCAAATGGTTATGTCATGAACTCCATTGAGTGCTATCGGCCTCGAAACTCTATAATCTAAATCTTCCATTGCTGTAAACTTTTTAATTGATAGATTGTTCTTTTACGGGATACAGGGCGGCCGATATTGTCGACGCTTCGATGAAACCATTGTCATATTTTGGTTGACATGGCTGGTTAATGCTGCTGCCCTAATCTCATTGTAAAAAATTAATTTCCATTCTCAATTCATACCTTTTCGTATTTGCACATCCGCACATTTTTCATAATCTTTGTATCATTAAAACTTTTTGTTATAGTCTATAACTAAACGTTACATCTATGGATCTTTCTCTTTCACCAGAAACTGCTTCAACACCGATGAACTACCCTTTAAGCAATATTCCTGAACGTACCGCTAAACCCCGGAGCAGCGGCATCACCATGGTGATGGATAAGGGGCTGAGTTTGCGCCAGGTTGAAGATTTTATAGAGGTAGGTGGGCCGTATACGGA
>Ga0207064_1062_pt1 | contig 16765 bp, 7 predicted proteins | sample Alteio_BWMinCont_26_FD_153488 | JGI IMG/M metagenome (GOLD analysis project Ga0207064, IMG submission 153488) | Enriched cells from forest soil in Barre Woods Harvard Forest LTER site, Petersham, Massachusetts, United States -... | ecosystem: Environmental > Terrestrial > Soil > Temperate forest >...
CGCGGGCGCCGATCCATCGCTACCGCTTCCCGCCGCAGGAGACCGACCTGCGCGGCGGCGAGGAACTCCGGAATCTCGGTGGCGCCAAGCTCGGTAAGGTCGAAGCGATTGCCTTCGACAACAACGCGGTTGATATCAAGAAGCGACAGGATACTGCCGCCCTCCATCCGCAAGGCGCGTTCGCGCACACCTATGTCGGCGGGCAAGTGATGGCCGACGCGCTTGTGCGCATCGGAGAGTACGTCGCCGACCACGGCCTGCGCGGCAGCGGGCCTTATCAGGCGGCACGCGATCTCCTCCTCAGAGAGAGCCCGCGCGTCGGCGGACAGCCGCTGCGTCGAGAGGGCGAAAGGACCGTCGAGGCCGCCGTCCGGCTATGCGCGCATCTGGCTGGCGGCATCCTTCCGATTCAGGGGCCGCCGGGCGCCGGTAAGACCTTTACCGGCGCGCGAATGATCTGCGAGCTGGTGCGTCGCGGGAAGGCGGTCGGCATCACGGCCAACAGCCACAGAGTGATTCGCAACCTGATCGACGCGACCATCAAAGCGGCCGACGAGCTGGGGGTCGAGCTGCAATGCTGCCAAAAGGCTGACGAGGTCGAAGACCCGCAACACCGCCTCGCATTCGCAAAGAGCAACGAGGATCTGGTCGCCGCGGTCAGAAACGGCGCGGCGGTCGGCGGTGGCACCGCCTGGCTGTGGTCGCGGCGGGATGCGTTCGATACGGTCGACGTGCTGTTCGTGGATGAGGCCGCGCAAATGTCGCTGGCGAATGTGCTGGCGGTTTCGCAGGCGGCGAGAACGGTGGTGCTGATCGGCGATCCGCAGCAACTCGATCAGCCCATGCAGGGTAGTCACCCGGAGGGCACCGATGTGTCGGCACTCGACCACATTTTGGGCGGCAAACGGACCATCCCCCTGGATAAGGGGCTGTTCCTCGAAGAGACGTGGCGGCTGCATCCGGTCATCTGCGCCTACACGTCTGAACTTTTCTATGACGGCAAGCTCCGCTCGAAGGACGGCCTTGAGAAACAGATCATCACTGGGTCAGGACCCATAAGCGGGTCCGGACTGTACTTCCTACCTGTCGCGCACAACGGCAATCAGAACTGCTCTCCCGAAGAGGCGGCAGCGGTGGGGGATCTTGTGAGGGCGGTCCTGCACAGCAAGGCGACCTGGATCGATCGCGAAGGCCGTGAAAAACCGGTGGCGCTCGACGATGTCATCATCATTACGCCCTACAACGCGCAGGTTTTTGAAATTCAGCAATCCCTGCCAGGAGCGCGCGTCGGCACAGTGGACAAGTTTCAGGGTCAGGAAGCACCGATCGCCATCTATTCGACCGCAACATCGAGCCATGCGGATGCACCGCGCGGGATGGAATTCCTCTACAGCCTCAATCGGCTCAACGTCGCGACGTCCCGCGCCAAATGCGTGTCGGTTATCGTCGGCTCGCCGCAGATCTTCGAAGCGGAGTGCCGCACCCCGCGGCAGATTCAACTGGCCAATGCTTTCTGTCGATATCTCGAGATGGCGAATCGGCTCACTGTTCGGTGATTTCGCGTGTGCCACTCCTTGCCTCTCAAGGGGCCGCCAAGGCTCACGCCGCCACCCTCACTCCAGAAGGTTCCTGTTTCATTGACTGGTAATTCACCAGTCACCGCTCCATGTTGTGCACGGCAGGTATTCTCGAGCGGACACCGCCTCTTTGGGACTCCAAAAATACATACTCCTGGTGCCATTCGAGATACCTTCGCTGCCCTTCGGAAAACGCACCAACGTTGACGCGTTCGCTCGTCCTTACCCCCATCTTTTGCAGCGATGGCTTATGTGCAACCGGTGATATCACCAAAGCGCCGCTTCCTTCGAAGCCGATGAACCCACGGTCAAACAGATGATCGATGCTTGGCGTCAGCAATAGACCGTTCTCGCCATCGATGCGCTGTTCGTTGGTGCTATCCCGCCACGGCTTACGGTGACTCGCTCGGAGATATTCATGGTTGGAAACGCCTATTACGCGACAATGCCTCTCCACGACCGACACTCGTTGCCGGAATATCCCCTGCCCGCTCCGAGCCTGAATGACGGCTTGGCGTTGGGTCTCCGTCAGCGTTGCATCATGCGCGATAGTGTCTCGGACGTAATCCTCCCAAGTCGAAAAATCGCGTGATGGAATCTCGCCCGCGACTTCCGCCTCGGTGGAACTCTCCGCAACCTCGTGCGCATGTTGAGCCTCGCGGCCGATCAGTTGGCTAAGCACTTTGAATAGTGGTGGCGGCATCTCCGTCAGGTAGATCACTGGACTACCACGGCCATCCTGTAGCAACGGCGAATACCGTTCAGGAAGGTGCGACCGAAGCATGTCTATATACTCCGCAGGGCGAACGCGATCTTGCAACTCCGTAAACCGCACCTCAACCTTCCATCCAACGGTATCCCAATTCATCCCCGCGGAACCAAACTCGACCGGCTTGGGGCATTCATAACAATGGGAATGGGCAATCCCAATTGCCAAAACTCGCGTATCTGCAAATGACAAGACGATATCGCCAGGCGTAACTTCACGCATTGATTCATAAAACAGATTGACTCCACCATTCGCCTTTCGCTTTGGGGACCACGGATAACCTCCCTCCACTTCGTGCCGGTAGGTTCGGTTCTGGTTCACCCACCAGTAACGCATTAGTGGTCTCGGGGTCCAGGCAAACGGCGATAGGAAGCCGGCGGTTCGGCAGCCTTCGCGAGAACCGCCAAGTCGGCCGTTGGAACTAGCCGACTTCGGAAATGTTGCTCCGCGGCTTTATCCGTAAAGTAGACGTAGCAACCTTTCATACCTCTCGTCATCAAGGTTCGATATGTATTCTTGATGACCAGGTCCGCCTTTCGCGCCGCTTCCGCTGGATCGGTTTTCAGTTGCTTTTTATAGCCGCTCAACGATTTGTCGTGGCGCGATCTGTTTTGAGGCCTCGTCTCGACGGCGCCGTCCCGTACGGCCAAGTCGGGACCTACGATCACCCCGATGTAGTCCACCTCCAACCCTTGGCACGTATGAATGCACCCAATCTCGCTGACGGATTCGGGCGCCACCATCCATAGGCCGCCATCTTTGGTCAGGTTCCACCTCATGCCAAACTCGTATTCGGGGATCATGACGTCTCGCGCATCAGGGCTTGCGCGACTGCGCCAGTCCCAGCAATACCCCGCAACCATTCTCGCCTTGTTGTTGGCTTTGTTCCTTTCCACGATTTCCCGACGCAGTGTCTCAGGCGAATCGAATATACGAAAGTCGACGTCATTGATATCCAGTTGTTCGTTTGCTGTCTGGCGGATTCCGAGCGCACTGTCGAGCCATGCCAAATACCCGTCCGAGCCGTTACACCGGAACTGCGATGCAAGCTCGAGAGTAGTGACCGTCGCACCGCTTTTTCGTGCCATGCTGTCGATCGTGGCCTTCTCTCCAATATCCCTGAAGGTGACCCGCTGGTCTTCATCCAGAAAGAAAATGGAGCCCTTCGAAGCACCGATCAGTTCCTCAATTTGGTTATTACCTAGGTTTCCGTAGAGTCCTGACTTCTCGTTGAGGCGGTGCGCCTCATCGATGATCAGCACATCAAAGACGTTGGCGTGGGTCTCCGTGAATGCCCCTGAGCCGGAGAATAGGTTGGAAATCTGTGACCTGCGGTGGGTACCTGCGAGCACACTCTCAAACACTGCTCGCGGAGCCGCGTTCTTGGTCACGTACTTGGCGACCAGGCGTCGGCCCGTGAGGGCGACGAGCAGATTGATTGCGACCACAGACTTGCCGGTGCCGGGACCACCTTGAACAATGACAACCTGCTTAGAAGTCGCGGACGCCTGTGTTGCGAGCGCCAGCGCGGTTTCGTAGACGACCTTCTGATCGTCGATGAGCACGAACTCCTCCTTTCCCGCAAGCATGCTGCTCAAGCTATCAACCAGTCCCTTTGACGGTCGAATCCGCCCGTTCTCGATGCGATAAAGAAGATTGCGCCGATCTCCGTATTGAACGTGCTGCTTGATGAAATCGCAAAGCCTCGCCTTCTCGACTTCTCCTTTCAGGAAAACCGGAGCTAGGTGAACGTAGTGTGCATAGAACTCATCCGTCAATACACCGTTATCCACGTAGTTGTGCAGGTAAGCGCAGGGTTTTAGCCCGACATGCTCCGTGTACACGGCTTCGTTGAAATTCGAAAGCAGCGACGCGTACGACCATGCTTGATACGAAGGATGGCTGACCTCCGCCTGCCCCTGGGCAAACCGCGTACCGACAATCCCATCCCTGTCCGTTTTGCTTGCGGTCTCCCACTGCTTGAGTTCGATAATTACTAGTTGCTCTTCTTGCTGGGCGTTTGCACCGGACAGGATGAAGTCGATGCGCTTCGACGTTTGGGGAATTCCATACTCGATAGCGACACCGCAGTCGCCTGGAATTACGTCGTTGTTCAGAACCTTCGCAACTGCCAGGAGAGATTCCTTCCAAGAGCGCACTTCAGAGCGGGAAATGGATCGCCCGGTTCGCTCCGTATAGGCGGCAAGGACCACATGCTCGATGTCTCTTGTGAATGCGTCCGCTAGGAATCTCTTCTTGTCGCTTTGGTAAATGATCATGCGAAGGTCTTAGAGCTCTGAATACTTTTTGCTGCTCCCACGGGCTTTGTCGACGGGGTATTTCTCAGCGTTGTGCTGAAGTTTCTCGTTTGCGGCTTTCGTTAGATCAATATCGAGCTTGTCGGCGAGCTGTACCAGATATATCAATACATCTGCCATTTCCTCACCTACTTGTTTTCGTGTCGCAGGCATCAGGTCAGCCGAATCGACGTCCGAGATCCATTGGAAGTGCTCTAGCAACTCGGCGGCCTCGACATTTAACGCTATCGCGAGATTCTTCGGAGAGTGAAACTTGTCCCATTCCCGTTCCGCGGAGAATTTACGCAATGCATCTTGCAGGTTAAGAAGGGAATCCGGGGCGACATCCGATGGTCTACCGTTCATGTTCGGAACCTATTCTCGTTGTGCCATCTCAGAAACTCGGCGCCGGGAGAGTTGCTCGAATCGGCTGGGTGAATGCACAGCGGCGCACCGTGATGGGCATAGTACTCGCGCCCGTTCTGCCATTCGGACTTGAGTTTCGGGCTGACCTCGACGCGTAGATCGGGGGTCACCGTCATATAGCCCAGATCGAAAAGCTTGTGGAGGTCCGAGCGCAATAAAATCCCATTGCTAACCCGGTGGGGCCCGTTTAGGGCATACGGTTTTATGTGAGCGGCTTCAAGCACAGGAAGGGTCTTCTCACCCGTCACCGCACAGCGCCGTTCGTAAGCGTCCGTTACCAGTACTCGAAAGGCACCCTGACCCAGGCGTCCCCGCGTCAGGTAATCGGCGCCGAATCGACTCTGATCGGAGCTCGTTTCGATCAATTGGGACCCCTGCTCCGAGCGGCGACCTACCAGTGCAACTTGGACTTGTTCCCACAGGGCAGCGCCTTCTGATGATCCTGTGTCGTAGGTCTTACCTTGCACGATGTTGGGCGCCCAGGTTTGCGGAACCGGGATCCAGCCAGCTTTTTTTAGAAAGAACGGTTCGGCGAGCACGTTACAGCCGACGACGGGGTCGAGTGCGCCATCCTCTCTGCGATATCGGTGGACCCTGGTAAGCAAGTCGTCAATTGACGCAACACCATTCTTTTCTCCGAACGCATCCCAAGCGAGCGATGCCGGAAGCGCGGAGTACCGGACAAAATACCCACCGCCAACAATCGCATTCTTGGGACTGTGGAGCTTGAAGAGGAACAATTCCCCCGGCTGTAGCGCGCGAAACGCGCGCGATCCACTGGGTTGCCAGAAATTTACCTCGTCGGGCTGCAGCTGGCTTAGACGTGTAAACCACTCCTCGTCGGTGACACCAACCCAGATTTTCATTCATTGAACCTCGGCCACCGCTTATAACCCGCTCTGAGGTTGGTCGTTCGACGCCTTCTGATCAAGCGCACTTCTTTTTTGCCTTAGCCCGGTGGCCGTTCCCGGCTCCGGCAGGGTCTTTCCCACTATAGTGGAGTCTCGCCGCTGTGGTCGCTGGTACGGTCCTCGGCGATTGGCTCACTTCCAGATCCGCCCCTAGTTTTTGCGGCTGACCCTCATGGCTAACGGCTTGGACGATTCGAAGGCGCGGCGACTTGAATTTAGTCTCGACACCGCTGCGGAGTAGGCTCTCGACTTCGCGCCAGGCCCAGGTTCCAAAATCGGGGACCGACCTACCCCGCCGCAATCCTGGTCGTTTGACGTCCTGCGCAGAATGGAATGGAAGCGTTTCGAAATTCTGGTTGCTGCGTACTACGGTCGACTCGGATTTCGCGTCGAGACCGTCGATCATGGTCCGGACGGCGGTATCGATGCAACGCTGTACGAAGGAGACGCTCAGACGCCCTGCGCGATCCTGCAATGCAAGTCCTGGGAGCAGCGCGTCGACGTCAAACCGATACGAGAGCTCCTCGGAGTCATGACACACCGCGAAACCCGACGAGGTATTTTTCTCGCCATCAGTGACTTCACCGCAGACGCCAAAGCCTTCGCCGCCCCAAACCGCATCGAATGCATCACTGGACCGGCGCTACTCGCCCGCATTGAGCCAGAACCCGCCGACGTCCAGGTGCATGTACCCCCGCCCTTCCCTCCGGGACTCGCTCACCGGCAGCCTCGAAGTGGAGAGCGACTCCTCAATCGCAATTGGCGGAGACGCACTGACGGACTCCCGGACTCCCGTCAAGTGCGCGCCAGTACTGCTTCTTCAAGGCGCTCGATATTCGCTCCGCCAATTCGTCGTCCCGTCCACAGGTTTTCCATAGGGAGCCGGACTCGTCGCGCCACAAGGTAACCGCTAGTGCAGGTGCGTGCACACGCGTGCGACGCTTCGCACGCCGCGCACCATTTCAAAACGATCCTGCCGTTGCGCCTGCCCGCGCACGTCGCACTGCCCTTCCCTTCCTGCTCAGCGCGGGGCGCTCTGCATACTACCCTTCATCGCGTCGAACTCTAATCTGCCGACCAGCGCGCCGTAAAAGCTGTCGGCTCGACTCGTGCACGATCCATTAGAGCCGCGCCTCCGGAAAAGCTGCCTAGCATTCCAGCCTGAGTACCGGCGACTAAGGTTTCCCCCTGCCAGCTGCGGTTTGCCTTGAGCCAGTTTTGGGGGCTAAATACTCTATTCGCGGACTCGTCCTGCATTCGAGCTGATTGCATTGCGTTTTCAATACACGTCGCCGCAAGCGGAAGGATTTCGCCCGTGGACTGCAAGGCATTCACCGTCGCCTTAGGGTCGACAACGAGAGTAGGTTGTTTGTTTATCGCGTTAATGAGAGCTGATACAGCGAATAGGACATGGTACTTAACGTGCATCTTCCCGGCCTTAAGTTCGTTGTTCAAATTCAAGTTCGGCCACGCATTTTCAATGGAAGTCAACCAAGCCTGAAGCGCCAGGATGGATTCCGGCGCGTAGCCGGTCCTGAACAGTGTCTTGTAGTACTCATCAAAGAGTTTCTTTTCATTTGCAGAGTAGTTTGGCCTTTGGCAATGCCAAGCCATAGTCATTTTTGCAAAAGTGGCCGCATCGATCACACGAGCTTGATCTTTACTCGCGGGTGGAACATCGCCGCGCTTTGTCATGAACATGCCGCTCTGGTATCTTGTTTCGAATGCCTTCTTCAGACCAACCATCGTGCGATCGTTGCTGCGAAGATCCCGTGCTTTCACTGCACTTTGGGAGTTAGTATTGATGCTAATTCGGTCTCCAAACGCTCGGTCTTTGATCTCGTAGAAGCGAAACAGGACGTGAGCATCTTTTGCGTCGTCCGACCGGATGCGCTCGGATGCGGAGTAGATGGTATTCAGCGACTGGCAGCCATTTACGACGCTTAGTCCGTCTACCGTAAGAGAACCGTTTTTCTCGTCCAGATTCATGGAGTCGCAGAGCGCGGTCACTCCATTGTGATAGAAGAAGAAGTCGCGGACTTTGTCGGTGTGAATCGTCTTGCTAAGTTCTCGATTGACTTTATTCGAGCTGCCAAGCGATTGCCGGACGTTCTTTGAAAAAAGCTTGCCGTCGGTGATGCCCGGCAGCTTCAGGCATTCGCGGAGTGGTACCGCGGCGATGACGGTTCGTGCCCCGGGAAGGCCCATTGCGAGTGTTTTCGCTGGGTCGAGCGTAAACGTGTGATGAATCGAGGGCAAAACGCGAGCCTCCGCTTCGGCAAGGCGAGTCTCAAGAGCCGCTGTGTCAACCAGATGAAGGCTCGCCGAAAAATCATCGAACTCGCTGAACTTGTCAGAAAAGGCGGTAAAGTCGGCTTGTGCGGCTTCGGTCAGTGTTCCCGTTGTGAGTAACTCAAAATCGAGGTGGTAATCGTCGTCGAGCGCAAGGCGAATTGCTTCGATCTTCTTCTTCAAGCGTTCGTTGCAATCCTTTTGAAGTGCCCCGAGGTCTTGTAGGCGTATCCATGCGGATAAGACTTCCCGAAGGGGTTCCGCATTAACTTTTCCTTCGTTTATGAATTTGCCCTGGACGATAAGAATTCGTTGTTCGGTGTCGTCGACGATGACGGCATCGATTTGCTTGTCATCGGCTCCGTCTGTGATGTCGTCACGAGTCGCTGCATCGTCACGCAGTATGACGCGCCGTAGATACCATGCAACGAATTGCTGCCCGGCGTTAGGAAAGTTGGCCTGGTAGAAGGGGTCTGAGCCTATCTCTTGAAGAATTTGTTGAAGCATTTTCCGTCCTATGGGGAAGCGGGTATTGATTTATCCTGATGACAAGGGAGTCTCGGGCTTCTCGGGCCTCCACTTCGTCCCGGAAAGCGAAGATTGGACGGGGTCACGATTCATTTCGAGGGCTCGCTCCAGCTGCGGAATTGCCGTTTTTCAGCTATGTCGTCCAACAAACCATCCGTCTCCGAAATGAGCGAAGAGATGTCCTGCAGCTTGGGCGCGCGAAGGTGCGCAAGATCATCTCGCACGGATTTGGCGAGCTTGCAAACGCCGAACGCTCGTTGCGAAATCGGGTCAAAAGGTATGCGCAGGCCCTGGTAGTGCGCGAAGCCTACTAACGTGTTGTAATCAATTTCACTTCGGTCTATTTCGACAGTCTTACCGCTTTGCAATACCTTTTGGATTTTGCCTCCGGTTACTGCGAGAACCTCGTCGATAGGTTTCTTGAATACCTCAAGCACGCTTCCGCGGCGCTCCTCCAACCAGGGTGTCAGCGCCTGAACGCTTGCTCGCCAATATCGCTTTTGAGACGCTCGCCGAGCCTCGTCTTGAAAATGTCCCTTATGTAGCGCGAGGTGCCACTCATGAAGTGGGTGACGCGCTTCATGGCCATCAATAGTCGCATGCGTACCATGCGCCCATGACGAAGCGCTCCAGCGTAAGGGCTCCTCTTCCAGCAGAGGCCCAAGGCTTCCGGGCAGCGAAAGAATCTCACTATCGGTCAAAGCAATAAGTCGCTCCGCCAAACGAGCGTCGAAGCCAGCGTACTCGTACACTAACGCTCGTAGCAGGCGGGTGGACCCAGGACCTTCGCGTCCAAGCATCCGAATTCCGACATACGCGGCCATCTCATCGGGTGAGAGCGCGCCGTCGAAGGTAAGGACTTGTACGTCACGCCCCTTCGCGTCGAGTCTTTGCTCTCCATCCCTCATCTCGATGAACAAGTGAACCGAACCAGCTGAGTGCTCAACTTCGCGCAAAAAGTGCGCGAAATAGTCGTCGCATCTTTGCCTTGCCATTTCCGACCGCGGCCGCAGAAGTACTGCGACGAGGTGGTTCACTCTGAGCTGCGCTAACACGAGAGGCGTGGCGGCAGAGCATTCCAGATGTGGTGCAATCTCGAGTGCAATATCGGTACCGTCACCAATAGATATTTCTTTGTAGAGAACGTCAGCCGCACGCAGACCTTCCTTGACTCCGTCCCAAGTGCCCGGCATTAGGTGACGACGGAAACTCAGTACCGTCGCCCTACATGCTTTCGCATGAGATTGCACACGCTCCACGAAACTTCTTGGTGTGGGAAGGCTCCAGTACAGCGAAGAAACGAAAGATGTCATAGCCGGATTCACCGAGACAATAGCTGTCTGTAAAGAGCTGGAACCTTCCATGTATTGGCGGGACCGTCTTGCAGCAATCCCATCCACTGCATAAACATCAGCAGTCCCTCGCTAAGTTCCGCGTATTCAAGTGCTTCGACTGCTTGCACGGATTTCTTTTCAGTAGATTCATCCAAGAGAGTTGCGAAGGTCTCAAGCCTTTCCCTTGTGCGCGCGTCGACCGCTCCTGGCATCCCTATCTTCTTGTAGAAGTCAGCCAACGAAGAGACAAAGGGACGTGTAGCTATCGCAGCTGGTACGGTGGGATTACCGGCACAGACATCAACGAGTGCGCTACCGTAGCCGCATGAAGTGCGCAGAAGCGCACTACATGACTCAGTACTCTCCGCGACGGCGACGTTTTCATCCAAGAAGAAATGAAGAGCATCGTCGCTCCAAGGCGGAATTGGGACGATGCGCCAGCGTGAAACGCCACTCACCTGCCCAAGAACGATTTGCCTCGCATCAATGGCCATCGCCAACTCATACGCTTTGTCTGTATTCGTGAGCAGAGCTAACCGAGCTCCTTTTTGGCCCTTTTGTGCCGCCGACGCGTAATCGGCGATTGTTCTCGCATCGACAGTCCAGGAATTGGAAGTCACCGCAACGAGGCGCTTCGACACCGAACCAGGCGTCGGAACGTTGAACTTGCGCAGGTAAGCAGTGGCCGCCTGCCCGCTATTCAAATACTTCAGGCCGTAAACACAGTCCTGGCCGAGGCTCCATTCCTCCTTTTGGGTACTGATTTGCTGCAGGCCGCTCATGTTGTTTCCAACAAGAATAACCAGCTCGCCGTCATTCACCTCGACATTGTTGCGGACCCATGCGGCCGGTAACGGAAACAGTTCTCCGCGGTGATTACCCTGGCGCAAGTAAATACGTCGCTCACCTTGATTTCTGGCTTGCTCCGGTGTCTCTCGGGCCAGTTCGTCTATTAAGTGCGAAATACGGTCTCGATCTCCCATCATCATCGCGATGTTTGGGTTCCTAAGTAAGTACTTAGAACCTACGCGCTCCAGGACATTGAGCTTCCGCATTTCATCGACGAGTGCCTCGTATGCCCCAGATCCGGTTCGAGAAAAATGAGGCGCGGCGAAGGCCTCGCAGTGCTCACGAATCTGTGACGTGTCCAAACCGGTGTATTGCCCCGTGTCGCTTTCGTTGTAATAAACATCCGCCAAAATAAGTGCTATTGCCTTGTAGCGTTTATCTAGGTTCAGGTTTAACTCAAACTTCCGCTGCAATTCCTGCAGAAGATTGCCGTCACGCTCGACCGCGTCGAGGTCGGCTACAGTGATGTAGGTAGGTGGTGCCGCCTCTTGCCTGCTGTTGTAGAGTCGCTCTAACAAGACGCGGCAATACAGCTGGATGAAGGCGGGATAGAAGTTACAAACTGACAAAATTCGGAGCGGCAAGTCTTCACTGCCTTTGTCAAAGTAAAAGCCGAGAGCAGCTAGCGGCTTGGTTACAAGTTCAATTCCGCGCGTGATGTCGTCAGACGTTGTATACGGCTCCAGAGCAATTGCGTCGGCTTTACCAAGAGGAGAGTTCTCCTCGGTGGACATCCGGGTGATGTTGTGTAGCCCTGCAATGACGTAGCGCACTCGACAGCTGCGCTGCACTGCCTCGCACAGTTGCTGCAGGCTCCGAATGAAACTAGGCGAACCGGGTGTCGCTGCCAACTCCTTGCCCATGAGCGCGTCAGCTTCATCGAGGAGCAAATAACAGGCCCGAACGTTAGCGTTGCTGGCCCCAGTCAGCTCATTCTCTATCCAGGACTGTATGCGAGTCCATTCGCTGGTGTCCTGCGGGAGCGCGCGAATTACTCCGTGCATGTGGAGCTTCTTACAAAGCGTCTGCCATGCGAAAAGCGTGTGGTCCGCCGCAAACTTCGCCCCATCCATGGAGATGTAAATCGCCGGTGCACCAGGCGTCGAGCGACTCTCGCGTTCGATCTGGTCGAGCAACGATGATTTACCGAGACGCCGTCCGCCGTAGAGGATTGCAGCGCTTTGAACGTTGCGCAGTTTGTTCAGCTCGGTTTGACGCCCGAAGAACATTTCCGGAGGAACGGGTGCACCGCCGTAATCGGCGTACGGATTCATGTAAGCCGTCAACAGTCCTACTTCAAGCAACTTCCGAACGCGGGAGCCGGGATGAAATGCCATGTATGCAACAAGATCATCGTCGACCAAAATGGCAGGATTTCGGCCGCAAAGGAGCGCGCGGCGGTCGATAGAGAGGTGCGACCGAGCCAACACAAAGGCTGGTCCACCCCCGATGTCCTGCAGCGTTTGCCGAATTTCATTGTCGTTGGGTTTCCCTGTGAGAATAAAACCTCGAACGTGACTTGCCAGCGAACCTAAGGAGGGTGGGACAAAAAAGTTGTCACGTTCTGGAGCGAACGCACCATCAGGAAAGTAAAAGCTCACCCGACCGAAAGTACGCACCGACTCCTGTGCACAGTTGGGCAACTTAGCAAGGCCAATGGATTTGAAAAATGCTTTCAGATGGTCGTCAGTAAGCGACGACTGCGCAGCGACCAATTCTGTCCATTGCGAAATAAATTGCGTCGCCTCTGTCCGCTCCGCAACGGTCAGTGCCTTTAGCCAATCCGGGTCTTGTTCGGAAGGTTCGGCCTCGAGCTTTCTCGAAAGGGCATCTAGGCCCTTGTGAGAACCGGACAGCCCCCGAATTTGCGCGACGAACTCCGAATAGGCGCCAACGCTGTTGCGTGCTTCAGCGCCCGTCCGGGGCAACCGCCCATCCTTCTTCAATAGCGCGAAGGAGTCGTGCGCCGCACGGAGACTCGAAGCATTGTTACTAGCCATCATCTCGCGGATGCGTGCGATATCGCGAGATGCGTCCTGTCCATACTCCGCTTCGTAGGCATGAATCTGGTGGCTCAACTTGGCGCTGATGTCTGACAGCTTCGTATCGAGTACATCGAGCACATCACGCCGAAGTGCAGCGCGAGCATGAGGAAAGTCCGGATAGGACACGGAATCACCTTTGGGATGTCCTATCCCGGCGCCAACGCTGTTTGCTATGCGGATATCCTCGATGACACGGTTCATCCTATTAGCTTCAGCGGTTTCCAAAGCCGATAGAGCCATCGCATGCGCGACACGCTGACGCGCCTCATGCAGGAGCGAATCCAGCAAACTACGGGCCCGCAGATACGCTGCGTTGATGCTTTGCTCCTTGGAGACGGCTGACCTTTGCTGAAGGTGCGAAAGTGCAAACGCCGGAATAAACCGATTGCTGCTTATGTGCCGTTCTAGCGCGTCCTCTAGCGCTGGAACTAACCCGCGGTCCTCGTCCATGCTGTTTAAGACCAATGGCTCAGTCGAGAGGCGCCGTGTCTCCTCTAAGACATCCTCCGGGCGGCAAACAACGGTTGGAGTGTCTACGGTTTGCGCGCTGAGACGGCCCATTGACGGGAGGAAATCACGTCCCATGGCAAGCTGTACCAAAAGCAGTTGCTGGTCATCAGGAACGCAGGCATCTGGCCTTCTGTCATCGAAGAGCTGAAGAACAGCGCCCAGCATTCTCACCGTCGAATCGATATATAGCCGCTCGACCGGCCGATGCGCTTCCAGTCGCCGCACTTCCGAAATCGCCCCTACCAAATCGCCGTACAACCCGTTCATGTACTGCTGCACCTTTGCAGGTACCTCCGCGTTCGGGTTTCTACTTCTGCTTACAAGAGCGATGCAGTTCTGAATGAATTGCTGTGTCGCCTCCAGGTTCCCAACCAACCAATTTCGGTTTATGCCATCGGGCTTGATGCGCTCTTTGACTCTTCGCGTGAGTTCGTCGAGAGATTGGGTCGGTTTTTCAAATTTCTTTCTGGCGTCCTCGTACGCAGCTTCAAGCTTGTCGAACTCGCCTCTAGCCACGAGAGACACACAATGGCCCACGGCATATTGAAGACTGAACATCTCATCGTGAAGCTTTCTGTATCCTCTGTGGCTCCAAGCCGAATAGATGTCGGAATCTCTACTCCAACCACTGGCTCTGACCTTCATGCGCGCGAGCTCGGCCTCAATGGCTTTAATGGGCCCGACTTTTGACGCGGTGAACCAATCGCGAGTCATCGAGCTACCCATCCGTTCGAGCCCCTCGATTCGGGCAATCAGACTGCTCAGGCTCGCGTGGTCCAAGAAGCGCGATTGGAGATAGGAAATGACGGTCCAGCGACTGTCCGACCCTTGCTCCTGAAATAGCGCTGCGATGACTCCTGCCCCAAGTGCACCAAGAGCAAGCGGGAGCACATCGGAATACTCTCCGGGCCCCGGGGGAGCCGTTATGAGGAGGTCACCTAACGCAGCGTCGAGCTTGGCCTCAATCGTGAAGCCGCAGTCCACGGAATCAAGAGCGGAAAACAGTGCATTCAGAATCGTCACATGTGACCCGAACGCCGGGCCCGGTAGCAACTCGCCAAGCGCGCGAACATGCATTTTCGCCAACGCATAACGACGCTGCCCCACAAGTTTGAGCAACGTATCAAACGCCATTTCATCGGCAAGTACACCTGAGGGAACAGATTCAGAGGGCTCCTCGTCCTCCTCTTCAATCTCAACGTTCTGGCTGACGACTTCAGCAGCAGAAAGCGCTTCCGAAGATTGCGGTGCGGTGGGGCTTGGCATCGGGCGTGCGACCTCATGCGCCCACTCTACAGCGGCATTGGCGACTGCTGTGGCGGGAGCCTCGGCGGCAGATTGAACTAGGGCTGCCTCAGCAGGAGCAACATGCTCCCGTACTTCGACGTTGCTGCCCTGCGCCGGGCTTGCCGCTGCGCCTGCATCTCCGCTGTCCTGCTCCGCAACAAGGAAGGAGCCGCATTCTTTGACGGCGATCTGAAGCGACTCTATGGCCTCGATAACCATGTTCGTGACTTCTGCTTCTTGCAGGTTGTAGTCACGTCGCTGAGCGATGCTGGGATTCAGCGGAAGCGGCCGTAAAGAATCGAGACTCTGTCGCCGTGCCTGAACGTGAGCAAGCGCGGCTTCAATGCGCTCCAGTCGCTTGGTCACGATCTCCATATCGCTAAGCGTCGCTGGCATATACCTGAGCGCGCCAAGGGCGAAGTCCGGGCGTAGAGCATCAATCTGCGTGATAAGGCGCTCGGCCCATTCCCCTAGTGCCGAGATGCGCGCGTCGTTCTCTCTCTGACGGCCGAGTTCCGCTCGCCTGTCGGCTTGGCGCTGTTCGTGAATGCCCTCGAGCTCGGCGAGCCGTTCACGGATGACCTTCAGTCCGTCTTGGAACTGCATCTCGCCTGGCTCAAGGCCATCGACCAGAGCCTTCATTTGGGAGAGGATTTGCGCCTTTATGTTCATGATTTGACTCTCGTCATTGCCGCGCCGAGCATCCAGTGGTTTCACAGCGACGATTTCCCGCTTTATCTCCTCGTCGGCCTTTTCGTCCAGGTCGCCATCAAATGAAGCAAGGCGGTAGTTAGAATCTGCCTTCTTGTGGATTGGCGGGAATCCGCGAGCTACCCGGCCCTTATTCTTAATAGCCTCTGAGCATGCCTCCGCCGAGCGGAGAAAATAGTCAAGCGCCTCCTCGCTCCGTGGTCCGGGCAGGGACGTGACACCATCCAGTACCGCACGCGCGCAACCATATGCGGGCATCTGCGCTGCGGCAAACAAAAGCCAGGCCACGCTCTCGTCGTCATCGCTGGCAACCGCCCATTCGGCCACAGGCTTGAGCTGACCGAGCGACTCGACCTGAACCTTCAGTCGGTCTTCAGCTTGCTTGTTATATCTGTCGATAACAGCTCTAAACGGACTCAGCAAAAATGGCACGCGCATGGATTTCCAAGAAGAATCCAATGCGAAAATGACCTGCGGTCGATTAAGTCTCTGCGTCATCCATTCGAAGAAGCGCTTTGCTGCCGGTGCACCCGCCGTTTGTCGTGCATACCCAAACTGCTGGAGCCGACCCCAAAGCCTCTTACAGGTTCGCGAGTCAATCGTTATGTCGCCGAATAGCGCCTCGGTCGTAACAAATGATGGAACGTCAACGCGTATGGTCACGCGCGGGTCGTCCTGAAGCATCACTTGGTAGAGGCGCTTCACCTTCAGGTCATCGCTGAGGTACAGGTACTCCACCTCCGTTCGCCTTGCACGTGCCAAGAGACTGCCGTCGTCAGGTTGGACCTTGACAGATGCAGACAGAGGAGTAACAGGTGAAGAACGCTCTGCGGCAGGAGCTTCTGCCTTAGAGACAGTCGCAGCAGCCTCCTGAAGCATGCTTTGCGCGAGCGCAAGCACTGCTCGTGCGGGTACCTCTGGCTCCAGTACGCTCTCGCCTTCGCCAGCCTCAGATTCAGGCGCAGGTGCTGGTGCTGGTGCCGGTGGAGCCTCGTCGGGGGCAGCTCCCTCGCCCTCACGATACCTGACTATGTAATCCTCAATCTTGCGCTTGAAGAAAAGAGGCGCGGGTAACGACGTCCAGTCGTTGTAGTGCGCATAGCCCAGACGCAGGCCCATCACCGCGATAGCTACCTGCGCGGGGTCCACGTTCGACGGACAGGACATGACCGTGATTTCTAGCGGCGACGGAATCGAGGTGTCAGCCGACGCCGGCTTTAGAGTCACTC
>Ga0207064_1064_pt1 | contig 16381 bp, 12 predicted proteins | sample Alteio_BWMinCont_26_FD_153488 | JGI IMG/M metagenome (GOLD analysis project Ga0207064, IMG submission 153488) | Enriched cells from forest soil in Barre Woods Harvard Forest LTER site, Petersham, Massachusetts, United States -... | ecosystem: Environmental > Terrestrial > Soil > Temperate forest >...
CCGGTAGCTGATGTCGACTCCTTTTGCTGCAGCTTCCCGGATCGCCTCAATTATAGGCGCGATCTTCATAAAGTTCGGGCGTGCTCCGGCAATAATTCCTATCTTCATTATGGCGGGTTATATCTTCATATTGCTACCCAGGCGCCTGTTTTCAGGCTCTCAATGGCCGCGAAACTGGCGAGGGTAGTGTTAACAATTTCATTTAGAGGGACAAGCGGACCGCCGCTGTCTTTTATAAGCTTAAGTAAAAGGGCGAATTGTGCAACATGGCCTTTATCCTGGCCAGAAGACAACGACGAAAATCCCTTGAAGCCATATCCATACAACTTGCGCCAGTTATCCATCACCAGCGTGCGTTCGTTGCTATATACTTCCAAACGCTCTTTGGAGTATGACTTGCTACCGTTCGCAAAGTAGTTTATAACGACATTTGAGCCATTTTCATATCTGAGCAGGATGGATACATTATCGGTATTCTCTTCGGGGTTTGTACCCATCGCGTTCATGCACACCGATTTTACTTTAGAACCTGTAAGGTATGTACACAGGTCGATAAAATGGCAGGCTTCGCCTATAATGCGTCCGCCGCCTACTTCCATATCATGTACCCAAGATTGAGCCGGAATAAACCCGGCGTTCATCGTAGCGGTGATATTGATGGCTGAACCCGGATCGCCCAAAAGCTGCTTCATCTTTACCGCTAAGGGCGCGAAACGGCGGTTAAAGCCGACGTTTATTGTTTTATCATGCTTTTCATATACGGCCAATATCCCATCAAGTTCGGCTTTGTTGAGCGCCAGGGGTTTTTCTACGAAAACATGCTTATTTGCATCCAGCGTTTCGATCACCATTGAGGCATGTTTGTTATGACGCGTGGTGATAATCGCGACGTCGACTTCCGGATCGGCCAATACCTGTTTATAGTCCGTCGTCGAATTGGCGATTCCGAATTTCCTGGCAAGTGTGGTACCCGACAGGCCTCCTGAACTTGCGATGTATTTGATCGGCGCATTGCACTTTTTTAATGCAGGCAACATAGTGGCCCCGGTAAAATTCCCCGCACCAATAATACCTATTACACCTTTCTGCCCTTCAAATTTCTTGTCGCCGACGCTGATGCTGTTTCCTGGTTGTCCGCTTTTTTCTTCGTACACTAAAATGGAGGCTATTGAGCCCGAGCCAGACATGTTGCCGTATATCTTTTCATATTCCTGCAATGGTATACGTTCCGTTATTAAAGGCTCAACTTTTAATGATCCATCACTTATAGCTTGCAATAAGGCCTGGAAATTCCTTTTTTCGGTCCAGCGAACAAAAGGCAGCGGGTAGTCCTGGCCTTTCTGTTCATAATCCGCGTCGTAGCGCCCCGGACCGTAAGAGCATGAAACCTGGAATGATAATTCCTTCTCATAAAAATCCGAACGGTTTATGTCGAGCCCTATCACCCCGATCAGGATAATGCGCCCGCGCTTGCGCGACATTTGCGCAGCCTGCGATATGATCTCGTTCCCTTTATTGGAAGCAGTAACAAGTACGGCATCTGCCCCCACATCACCGGTAAGCGAGTTGACTAATTTAACCGTATCTGTGCCATCTGAAGGATTATAAGCCATGATGCCTGCATCTTTTGCCAAAGCGACCTTCCTGTCGTCATAATCAAACCCTATTACCCTGCATCCGTTGGCTTTGAGCAATTGCGCCGTTAACAATCCGATAAGACCCAGACCTATAACAACAATAGTTTCGCCAAAGGTGGGGTTTGCAAGCCTTATTCCCTGTAAACCAATAGATCCAATCACGGTAAAAGCAGCTTCATCGTCACTTACATTATCGGGTATGCGTGCGGCCAGGTTTTGCGGTACTGAAACGTATTCGGCATGCGGGCCGTTCGAAGCAACCCTATCGCCCACATTAAACTCGGTAATACCTTTGCCAACAGCTATTACCTTACCCACGTTGCAATATCCCAATGGCAATGGTTGACCTAATTTGCTGAATACGGCATTGAGCGTAGGTGTCAACCCGTCGGTTTTTACCTTGTCCATTACCATCTTCACTCTTTCGGGCTGCATTCTGGCCTTTTGCAGCATATTGGCCTTGCCAAACTCAACCAACATCCTTTCGGTACCCAGCGATACCAGGCTCCGCGTTGTCTGCACTAATATTTGCCCATTCGCTACTATCGGTGCGGGGACATCCTCTAATATGGTATTACCATTCTTAATATCCTGTACGATCTGTTTCATAAACGCGGGACGACTTCATTTTTAAAGCTTTGCTTTCGACCAAAATCCATGACAGGTAGCTCATCGCAACTGTCGCCAAAAATACAACCGGCAGCCATACTAAATTATACATATATCCCAATGCTACCGCACTGTTCACCACCAGCATGTGATAAATATATACCCCGTAAGAAATATCCCTACCTTTTAATAGTTTAGACGATAGGTGAATATTTGAATACGCAGCTGAAATGGTTACCATGGATAAAATTAATATGCCTGCAAAGCTCTCTGCATTTTTTGGCCAATATGTTGGCTGGTAACTTTTAAAATAAAACCCGAATACCAGTACCCATACAACATATAACGTCAGCCAGATCAGAAACCTGTTGGTAAAAAGCGACTGCAAGCGGCCCCAATATTCGGCGATGATCACACCGAACAAGAAGTTGTACAAGTAAGGCAGCACAAATACCTCGCTTAGCTTATAGCGGATACTGTGTTCGTCCCATTGCCTGAAGAAGAAGCATGACAGGAGTGATAAGGCTATGGTGCCGCCCAAAAGAATATATTTAAACCGGCCTGATCCGCTTATCATATAAAACAACAATGGTACTAAAATATAAAATTGTATCTCAACCGTAAGCGTCCACAAACTTCCGTTTGGCGTACCTACACCCCAGCTTCTCAGTATGCCCGGAGTATAAAACTGGAAGAAAGTTACCTGGCAGGCTATCCATGCCAGGACCGAACGGTTGCCCAGATCGCGCCATGTCAGGATTTGGAAAAGGAATAATAGTACCACTGTGACAACAAAACAAGCCCACAAGCCCGGATACAGCCTTAGAAACCTGTTCCTGAAATATTTAAGAACCTGGTTGTGGTTCCTTTTGAACGAATTATAGATCAAAAAACCGGAAATGCAAAAAAATATAGGTACACCGGGAAAATATCCTATGAACGAAAAAATGGGCTTAACATTTGGTTGCAAATAGTCGATCTTCAGGTGCTGCAGACCATGAAAAAGCACTACTTCAAAGGCAGCAAGCAAACGGATCAGGTCGAAATTGTTGACACGGTTGTTGCTGCTAATATCCATTAAGGGTTTTACAATTATTGCTTATTGTCCACAAACTGATCCATCCATGAATTGATCACCAATAATGACAGGATCGCATATGATGCGTCTATCTTTCCGGTCTTATTGTCCTCGATCAATTGCCAAACTTCCTCTGGGTCAAATATACCTCTTTCGCTGAGCTTTTGGCGCGACAGGCGGCTGGCGATCATGTTTTCGAGGTCATTTGTTATCCACTTCCTAACAGGGGTACCAAAGCCGGTTTTCGAACGGTAGACTACCTCATGCGGCAAATACCGTTCAGCCACTTTTCGCAAAAGGTATTTGGTTTCTTTGCCTTTCATTTTAAGTGACGGCGGAATCGTGGCGGAGAAGTTAACCAGGTCGATATCGAGATAAGGCACGCGCACTTCAACAGGAGCAGCCATAGACAGCTTATCCGTATAATTGAGATTGTGGTCGACAAGGAAGCTCATCATTTCAAAATAGAGCATCTGGTTCAACAGGTTCTTTTCTTTAGGGATGTCTTTTTTCAATGCTATGATCTTATCCAAAGGCTCGTAGCTATTGAGCTTTGTATGGAATTTCGATGCAAACAACCTTTTCACCCTGTTGTAAGGAAGCCACCTGAAATATCCCGCCATCCGGTAAGTAACCGTTTTATCAAAATCGGCCATACCCTTTCTTATCCTTCTGAACAAAGGCCTGTCGGCAGGCAACGATACAAATGCTTTCATCAATACCTTCCGCAACGGTATAGGTACCTTGCCGACATATTTTTCGACGTTCAGGGCCTGGTGGCGTCGATAGCCTGAAAAAACATCATCACCACCGGTGCCGCCGATCAGCACCAATATACCGTTGTCCCTTGCTTCACGACAAATATTGATGATGTTTAACGGCGCAAGATCAGCCTGCGGTTCATCCAGGTGCCATACCATAGCATCGAAATTTGATATGATATCTGGCCCGGCCGGAACAACGGTAAGATCAACATGCAAATACTCCGCTACTTTTTTGGCATAGGGCAAGTCACTCACAAAACCTTCTGTTTTGCCCAAATCACCAGTATCGATAGTAAAACAGGGTATCTTTCTGTGCGGATAAAGCTTTCTTGCTATCGCCACCAGCAAACTGGAGTCCATACCTCCCGAAAGGAAAAAACCTACCGGGACATCAGAAAGCATTTGCCTGCTAACCGCAGTGATCAGTTTGTTCTCAAGTTCATCAATAAGCTCCTGCTCGGTTTTCTTCGAATACTTCCCGTCAAAAGGAATAGTATAATACCGCACAGGCTTTGCTTTGGCCAGGTCAGATAGCCGGAATTTGAAATAATGACCGGGAAGTAATTTTTTAACTTTTGCAAACGGTGTCGACGATCCCGGCGACCACAGGAATGTCAGATAATCTGCTATTGCCCGCGATGACACGGTTTTGTCGATATCAAAGGCGGTGAAGGATTTTAATTCGGACGAGAACAGGAACTTTTCGTCATCCTGGTAAAAATAAAATGGCTTTACACCGAACTGATCCCTTGCTAAAAATATTTCCTTTTGCTGTATATCATAGATCGCGAACGCGAATATGCCGTTCAGCTTGTTCAGTGCTTCAGGGCCGTATTTGATATAGGCATATAACAGGGTTTCGGTATCGCAGGTTGATTTGAAGGGATAGTCCTTTTCAAGCTCCTTCCTGATGTCCAAATGATTGTATATCTCGCCATTGAAGATAATGACATATCTGCCGTCGTGCGAAAACATAGGTTGATTGCCATTGGCCGACAGGTCCTGGATAGCAAGCCTGGTATGCCCTAAAAAGATTCCGTCATCCTCAAACCACCCGTTCGAATCGGGGCCGCGGTGCAGTATTAAATTCAGTAACTTTTCTTTAGGGCAATTATCAAGCCCTATGGCACCTGTTATTCCACACATTGTTTATTTAGTCAGGGGTCTTAAATTAAATGTGATATTATTTAGTATCGTTTATCATATTCTCAAAATATCCTGCCGCAAAGCTGATAGAGCATTTTTCTAAAACGAACTGGCGGGCCTTGACGCCCATCGATCGTCTTAATTCATCGCTGCCATACAGGTAATTGATATTTTCATATAGCTTATCCTGGTCGCCGGCATTAAAGATCAACCCATTCTCCTTATGGTTGATGAGATCGGCTACGCCGCCTACTTCACTGCTGATGCAAGGCAGCCCCGATGCCATTGCCTCGATGAGCGCATTGGGCATCCCTTCTTTGTAGGAAGGAAGGATAAAAATGTCGGCTTCTGCAAGCGCATTCAGCTTCATTACTTCATCGGCCCAGCCCCGCAATCTGAAAACATCTACAAGGCCAAGTTCATTTACCCGTTCGCTAATTTTGGTCACCAGGCTGCCGTTGCCATAAACGTCGGCTTCTACCTTGATCCCAGCGTTAACCAGTTTATCAAAAACTTCAAGCAGGTCTGCGATCCCTTTATACGGCTCAAGCCATCCCAGGTATAAAAGCTTTACGTTACCGCTGTTTTTTACCTGTTTTTTAGCCCGCTGATCGAATACAGCGGTATACTTATCCGTGTCTATCCAGTTGCGCATCATCCTGAACTTTTCGGGTGCCGATGGCTGAAACTGCTTGTAAAAGGCTTGCCATGCGCTTCCCTGGCAAAGAACAATATCAGCTCTTTTGACCACCTCTTTTAAGAACGACCTCGTGAACGGGCTTTTAGCTACCTCATCCCTTATCAATCCCGAGCGCGGCGCGAAGATCACTCTTACTTTAAATAGCTTGCATATCATAGCCATAAGGCCCTTTTCCTTCAGGGACAAGCCTGAACTGGAAAATATGATGGCCACGTTGACCTTGTTCTTAAATAGGCTCTTTATCAGTGAATATACCCTGTTCAGCGCTTTTGGAATTCGTTTATAAGGTGGCGGGGCCGGCACACTTTCGGCTGTGGTATCTAGCAGAATGAAGTCGACGATATTTTTCAGTTCTGAATTAACCAGCGTACGGCAAGCAAACATTTGCCCCCCTACGCTACCATCCGCAGCCTTATTCTTAAACGACCCTACAAAAAGCACTTTTTTCTTTTCGCTCATTATTCCAAAACTATCTTATTTTTTTCGATCCATATACAAAGGTTCATCAATTTCCACAATGAGAACCCGTGGTTTATAGTACCATCTTTATGTTCTTTGATGAGCTTGTCCAATTTATTGTAGTCAAATAACCCGCAATCCCGGATATACTTCGTCCTGAACCTGTCGTTCATCATTTCATACAATGGTTTACGCAGCCAGTTCTCATACGGAACGCCGAAACCTGTCTTTGGCCCGTCTAATATATGATCGGGCACTACACCGCGTAAGGCTTTTTTTATCAGCCATTTCTTTTCGCCATCTTTTACTTTTATTGCTGATGGCAAGGCCATTACATATTCCACAAGCTCATTATCCAGTAACGGCACCCTAACTTCGATAGAAGCCGCCATGGTCGATTTGTCCACCTTTTCTAAAAATGTATTCGGAAGGATGATCTGTGTGTCGGTATACAGCATCCGCTGAACCAGGTCAAGATCCTTAAACCTTTCGTTTGTAATTTTATAGTACGCAAACGGATCGCAGCCCAAAAGCTGTTCCTTGATTTTGTTACTTAACGGGCAATACGTGTTATCCTTTAACGTATCAATTGTCAATAACAAAGCCATACGCATGGCATCGTCCTTTTGACCGAGCGCGCCAGTCATTCTTAAGAAACGCTGATAACTATTATTTCTAAAGCCTGCAATTCCTAATAGGCCATGTAATGCGGCCAGACCTTTTCTTTTACCCGGGGTTAGTTTTTGAAGCAATTCATATCGCCGGTATCCGCCAAACAATTCATCGCCCCCATCGCCTTGCAACACTACCGTTGCATACGGTTTTACCTGCATGGCCATCAAGTAAAGCGGGATATTGGCTGCATCGCTGAACGGTTCGTCGTGATGATATACCATTTTTTCGACGACATCGGGCAAGTTGCCGGCCTCAATAAAAAACTCCTGGTGATCAGTACCGAAATGATCGGCTACGCTTTTGGCTTTAGTCAATTCATTTACACCCTTATCAAATTCGAACGCAGCCGAAAAGGTCTTTATTCTTCCCTGGTGATGCTGTGAAGCAAAGGCGGTGATCGCGGACGAATCTATACCGCCGCTTAAAAATATACCGACCGGCACATCACTGACCAACTGCCGCGCTACCGCTTGTTCCAAAAGTTCCCGGACATGCAGGGCTATTTTATCCTCGTCCTCGTAAGGCGCTGCTATGGGGCCTATCGACTCTGGCCTCCAATACACCTCTTCAGTTAGACCACTTGCACTTACTTTCAGAATGTGCCCCGGCAACAATGCCCTCACATTCCTGTATAACGTTTTATCCCCCAGTGCATTGCCATAAAACAGGAACGATGAGAATGCCGCCACGTCGATACGGTCCAGCCGGGGGCTCACGATCCTGAACGATTTTATCTCGGACCCGAAATAAAGCCTGTCGTCCGTTTGATAAATGTACAGGGGCTTTACACCTAACCTGTCTCTCACCAGGTATAGATCCCCATTTTTATTGTCCCATAAGGCAAGGGCAAAAATCCCGTTAAGTTTTTCAAAGACCGCAGTACCCCATTGAGCAAAGCCTTTCAAAATAACTTCTGTATCCGATTGAGAATTAAATGTATGGCCTAAAGCCAGCAGATGCTGTTTCAGATCGCGGTAATTATATATCTCGCCGTTAAAAACAATCGCGATATCCTGCCCATTGCTGAACATAGGCTGGTGACCAGCCGGCGACAGGTCAATGATACTTAGCCTGCGATGGCCAAGGGCAACCCTCTCATTGCAAAATATACCTCCATCATCCGGGCCCCGGTGAATGAGCTGATCGGTCATTAACTTCAGGTCGGCCCGTGCATCACGCACATTTCGGAATTGATAAAATCCGGTTATCCCGCACATTCAGGTAGAAATTATGATAAAATTTATGCCCCTCTTCATTTATTCATCACCGAACTGATAAAAGCTATGATCTGCTTCACCCTGGTTTCCCTGTTAAACTCCTTATTGCAGGTATCATATCCTGCCATTCCCAATTTATCAAATTTGCGGGGATCGGCGCTAATATCGTTAAAAACCCGCAGCAGCGAGCCCGCATCGTTCTCAATAAATATCACATCCCTGCCGTTCTCAAGATATAAATCAAGGTCGCCTGTATCTGATGATATCAGGGGCCTGGCTGTATCCAGGTATTCGGGCACACGGGTCGGGAAGGCTGCCAGCCCGGCCTTATCCTTTCGTCTCAAAAATATAAAGAAGTCGGTGCCCTGCATAATTTTCTGTAGGTCGGCGTCCGCCACACGGCCCCAAAAATGCGCCAGTGACTTTAGTTTTTCATCGTTTTCTACGGTCTGCCGAATCTTTAACGCGTAACCCCTTTTGCCGGCATTGCCCAATAAATTGAGAAAGATCGAATTGCCCCCATAAGCTTTTAGCGCCGCCAATATCAGTTCAGGCAGATCACGTTCCGAAAAGCTTGAAATAAAGGTTATGTGGATCTTCTCCGACCCGGTTTCTTTAACAGATGGCTTCCCGCTAACCTTTATCATAGCCGGGATAACAATAACCGGCACATAGCGTTCAAAATCATTTTTTATATAAGTACTGATGGCAATAATACCATCCGATTTCCGTGCCAAAGAATAATAATCCAGCAGGTGATCGTAAAAAAGAGGGTTAAGGCGTCCGCCCACAAAAGAGTCAGGGGTGAAACATTCGACAATATCGCGTATATACTTTATTTTCCGCTTCCGGCAATACCGATGAAAAGGCAGCACTTTGAGAAAAGAAAAATCATATACCAGTATGGCGCCGATGTTCCCTATCTCATCCAATGCTTTACGCTCGGCACGAGAAAACGAAAAAATTGACAATATATAATGCAGCAGGTTTGAATGTATCTTCCTGAAAAGCCGATTTAAAAATGTGGGCCTGGCTAGTTTGTAGTAAATATTGCCATATTGTAACCATGCCCCGGTTGCTTCAAAGGAAGTTGAGAGAGACATCACGTGTACGCGGCATCCATTTAAGGCGAACTCTTCGGCCATATTCCTGATCCTGCTGGCTGCAGCCGAGCCGTAAGGAAAATTAAAACTGCCAAGAATTACGATATTCATTTAATTTAACATGGTTGCCAGCAAGGCAAAATAAAATACGCCAAATCCGTTTAATACCGATCCTGATAAAAACAACGGAAGTATCAATATAATGCAAGTGGAGATAATAAGCTTTTTTGTAACCGTATCGTAATGCTGCAGTTTATTTCTCAATACTAAAAAAGCATTTATAAAAGTGATCGTTAGTAATATGCCTAAAATTATCCCATGCTCAACAAAAACTTCCTGGAAAAACCCATGCGCATTATCCTTAGTTTTCTCTTCCTGCTTGGTGGTGCTATTAATTACAACTGTTTCCTCGCCGGAGTTTCTAAAGCCCAAACCGATAATCGGATCTTCGTCAAACATTTTTTGAAACTGGGTTGCCCATATCAATCCGCGGTTCTGTGTTCCTTCTTCATGAATCGAATTTGAACTGATCCTGTTTACTAACTCGATATTTTGGATCATTGTTGAATTACTATATAAATAGGACACCCCAATAGTTAGGACCACTGTTACTGCAATTATCTTTAAGCTGACAGTCCTGATATTGCAGAAAAAAGCTATGGCAACAATGGCTAGAAGGTATTGCCTGGTGCCGTTTAATATGACCAGTAATGTACTTAAAAAGATCAACCCTACCAGGAAAAGTCTTACCATCCTGTTGCTTGTCAAAAAGTATGCACAGTACCCGAAAACTGCACAATAGACAAACAACCGGCATGAGTTGATCGTGTCTATACCGAAAATCGTTACCCGGTAGCTTTCTGTAAGAGAGGGTATAAGTTGGCTTGAAAATATCGACGGCAGCAGCGGCAGCAGCACTAACGTGAACAGGATCGTTCCGCTTACGATAAAGTCCTTTAAAGTTTTTAAAACACCATATAGTTTGATATAAAGTGATAAGATAACAAGCGGAATGATCAGCGAAAATTGCGATGCGTAGATAGCCTCTATTCTGTATGAATCAAAGCCGTAGATAAAACTATCTAAAAGTATCTTGATTAAAATAATGGCAAGTACTATAACGACGGGTAATACGCTGTGCTTTTTCTGTTTGACCTGATCTCGCCGTTTTGCATTCCTTACCAGGAGGTCAAAAATTATATAATAAGCTATCAGCGTGTAAAAGATCGCAAAAGAAACACCCAATAGTTTTTCCACCCCCAGGTTAAATGCAAATAGTGCCCAGGAATGTGCGGCGGCAGTAAAATTCTTACGGGCAACGATCAGATATATGATTGCCACCAAACAAAACGCCGCGCTGAATACGCGATAATCTAGTGTGGTATCAAGAGTTTGCTCCATTTACCGGAATTTGTTTTATTATTTTACAGGGATTACCAGCAGCTAATGTATTTGACGGAACATCGGACAGCACAACGCTGTTGACACCTATAACGGCGTTGTCGCCAATGGTTACGCCTTTTAAAATAGTGCAATTGGCAGCAATCCATACGTGGTTGCCAATGTTCACCGGCGCTTTTGCAAAGGTAGTATTTCGTGTCTCAGGGTACAGCGAATGCCAGTCGAAATCTGTAATGAACGAATTGGCGCCTATCATCACATTGTTGCCTATGCTGACCGAAGTTGCCGCACCTATCACTGTGCCGCTCAAGCCGCAATTGTCGCCGATAACTATCTTAGCGTCGCGGCCATGGGTGGCAACAATGCACGACCTGTTCACGCCGGCCAGGTTCGATCTTTTATCCGACCGGAATGAGCAATTGCTGCCTATGGTTATGGATGAATTAACATACCTGCTGAAGTAGGTGACGCCCCAAAACCTGCAGCCGCCGCCAATTTTTACGCCCTTTAGCAACGTTACCACGTAGTTTACAGCCGTGCAGATATATCGTGTTACGAGCAAACGCAGCCATCTTAACCCCCTGAATACCTGGCCCGAAAAATCCATATCACTCACTGCCTGCTTTGATAATTTCTTTATACATTTTTATGGTATCGCCCACTATTATCTCTTCATTATGCCGGGTCAATGCTGTTTCGCGTGCCCTGGCGCCAACCTCCATCGCCTTTTGCGGGTGCTCTCTCAGATCATTAAGGATGTAAGCAAAACTCAGGTGATCCATATTTTGGACAAGATAGCCATTTATTTCGTCATCAATTATCGAAGGTATGCCGCCTACGTTGGTGCTTACTACCGGCATACCCAGTATCATGGCTTCGCAAATACTGTTCGGACTGGTATCACAAAGCGAAGGGTGCATCAGCACATGGCTTTCGAGCATCTCGGCTATAAGCATCTCGGCGCTCAGGCTCCCTTTAAAGACCAGGCTCGAGTTTTCGATTGTTTCCCTGCTCAACGTTTTCTTTATCAGCTGATTAATATCAGTAACATCCGATATACCTGCTATCACAAACTCAAAGCGGCCGGGGTATTTCATATTAAGCAGTTCCGAAGTGCGGTATATAGTCTCCAGTCCCTTGTAGGTATTGGGGTTGATAACCGCTATTACCCTGAATACCTTTTTTTCGGGAAAGTGCCATGTATTATAGTAAAACGGCGGCCTCAGCAGCCAGGGAATATGATAATAGTTCAGATCGTTGCCCATTACCAGGGCCGCACGCTTATCAAAACCTGTAAAGCCACTTATATTTTTCGTCAGCTTTAATATTTTTCTTTCCCGAACCGCCTGCTTTTTGAACTTAATGTAGCTGTGATAGTATGAACTTCCACGGACGAGACGGGCGATTTTTGACCGCGTGAGGATCACGAAGGGCGAAACCGCGTGAAAATAATAAAGAATGTAGTTGTTAATGATGCCCTGCATCTGGACAACGCACGGGTGATCAGTAAATTCCTGCACCACGCCAAAATCATTTTCGGTGCCAAATATATGGATCACATCGGGTCTGAACTTTTCTATGATATCCCGGTAGATCGCGATGCGCCTTTCAGAATCGATTCGGCAAAAAAGGTTGTTCACGACCTTTTCACCCAGGCTAGCTTCATTAGGCACCACAAAATATTCCGTTTGGTTTATCCTTTCAATGATCGGCTGCCTTACATCCCACCTGAAGACAAAGCCCATTTCCATGCCCGGTGCAGCCGATAGCTTTTGATGCAGCGACTCCGTCCAGGACGCATTGTTGAGCTTAGTTTTAAACAAATGGGCTGATATCTCCGTTGTCGGCGCATTGGCAAACCACAAAACCCGCATAGCTATCAAATTTTATAAAATGTATAATTCCAATAATCTGAACAATCGATCACAGAATAGCCTGATCTTTGGAGACTGTTTATGGCTTTCACCATTTTTAGCGCCGGACTGTGAAATTCAATACAAAGTGTTTTAATTTCGTAATTATTTTTAATAATATCACTAACAACCTCATATTCAGCGCCCTCAATATCAATTTTCAGTAAATCAATATGCTTATGTTCCAATTTGGACATAATACCGCTCAAAGCCATTACTTTGGCCTCAAAAAAATTGTCGGTATGCTGCAGATTGGATATCGAATGAGAAACATGATCGGCGTCATTAGGCGCATAAAACTTCAAAGTTGTATCCTTATCAAACAAGCCGAATTCATTCATAATGAGTTTGCTTGCTGTATTCTTTTCCAGGTTCTCTTTTTGTCTTTTTACATAAGCAATAGCTTTTGGAGTAGGGTCAAAAATGTACACCGGGCAGTTATACGTTGCGGCCAAAGCTATATCAAATGAAATGTCCTCGCCTGCACCTGCACAGTAAACGATAGATTTATCATTCAAAAAGCTTTCAAGGATAGTCCATCCGCCATAAATTGTGCCTAGTCGGATTGTTTTAACTCTTCTGTCTAAAACATACCTTGGCCTAATGAATTTAGCCGTCAGATAGTTCTTTACTTTATCAAAAAAGGAAGCCATTTATAAATTTTCTTTTATAATCCTGTCTAATTTGTTCATTCTTTGCGCATAGCTGTATTCATTTAAAGTGCGCTTTTGCCCTGCGGCAGCAATAGCCATTCTTTTATCCTCGTTCTGCAATAGATAGTTTATCTTTTTTATACAATCTGCCGGATCTTTAAATACCACTATCTCTTTGTCGATCTCGAAGAAATCTTCAAGGTTCTTTTTATAGTCGGTCAGCAAACAGGTACCTGTACCGGTTGCCTCAAACAGCCTGATGTTGCCGGCATTATCACCCGCAGCGTCCCCATGATTGTTGATCGTAATTTTGGAATTATAAAACTTTTGATACATGTCTATGCCGAACAAGCTGCCTTTTGATCGCCGGCTCAACCTATATATATCCGCGACATCTTTCAACTTATTCCTTTTGATGAGTGAAAGCAAAGGTTTATTGGGGACGGACTGAAACGCATCCGTGCTCCCAGATAAATAAAGGCCTATATTTGTTTGCTTCATTAAAGAGATCAGCAGATCCTTCCGCTGAAAATGACCGTCTTTGTTCAGGCTTACCGACCCTACAAAACAGACGTCTTCAGCCTGCCTTTCCCTGGTAAGGCGGGAAACAATGCTGCTTTCAAATGTGAAGGGCAGTGTGTAAGCTATCTTTTTGATATCTCCATATTTAGCTGTAATAAAATCTGCGGGAGTTAAAACAATATCAACGTCTGCAAATAATAAAGCCGCATTTTCTACATCGATCCCATCCCACCCTAATATTAGTTTAAGGCCGGGCAGTAAATGACGCACCCTGTTTAAAAAACCTTTTGCCAGGGTCCGGTGGTCATGCGCAAAAAAAACATCAGGCTTGAATTTTAGTAGCTGAGCCTCAAGTATCTCGTAGTACCAATTACTCTCGGTATAATTTACGCCGTTCTCTGCAGCCCATTTTTTCTGCAGCGCCCGTTCGTTAGATATTACTTCTTCGACAACATAGCTGCCCGTTTTTTCCAGGTTCAGCTTAAAAAAATTACTTTCGGCAAAAGCATAGCTGAATAACAGGTCGCTGTACTCTTTATAGCTTTTCGCAGTTATGCCGGGATGCTTCTTATGAACATAGTTTAAGAAAGCTTCATAATTCATGCTTGCTTTAAAGAACCGGATCATAACTTTTTAGTATAGGATGCCTTGAATGTAAGCTATTAATAATCTGCATCATTAATCATTTCACATACATATTCTATTTCATTCTTACTTAACTCCGCGAACATTGGCAGTGACAATATTTGATCCTGTATTGCATAGGCAACAGGGAAGTCGTCTGCTGAATAAGAATATTGCTTATACGCATCCAGGTAAGGAAGAGCTTTGGGATAATGTATGGCCGTTTGGATGCCTTCATCACTAAGCCTTCTCATTAACTTTTCACGGTTATTCGTTCGGATCACGTAAAGATGAAACACGTGTTTACAATCCTGGCGCGTTTTTGGAACCAATACATTGCTTTTTACTAACAGAGCGTTATAGGTGTTTGAGTGAGCTATTCTTGAATCGGTCCACGAACTTAAGTAAGGCAGCTTTGCCCTTAATATAGCGGCCTGTAATCCATCAAGCCTGCTGTTGCGCCCTTCCATGATGTGTTCATGCTTCTTTAACTGACCATGATTGGCAATCATTCTGCATTTTTGTGCCAATTCATTGTCATTCGTCGCCATACAACCTGCATCGCCATATGCGCCAAGATTTTTACCGGGATAGAAGCTGAAACTTGCGCAATCACCCCATGTACCTGTTTTTTTCCCTGCTATTTCGGCATCATGCGCCTGGGCACAATCTTCCAAAACATACAGATTATGTTTTTTTGCGATTTGCATAATTACCGGCATGTTGGCGGGTTGTCCGTACAGATGAACGGGAATAATGGCACGGGTATTTTTTGTAATTTTAGATTCGATCAGCTTTTCATCTATAGTAAAATAATCCGGCTCTATATCGACGAAAACCGGTGTCGCGCCAATATTACTAACAGCTTCTGAGCTAGATATCCATGAAATGGCCGGAATTAATACTTCGTCCCCTGTTTTAAGCCCTAAAGCCTTTAACAATATCTCAATGGAGTCGGTGCCATTTCCGCAGGCGATTATATTTTTTATGCCCATATGAGAAGCAAATTCCTCTTCAAAACACTTCACTTCGCCTCCACCGATAAATGACGTTTCCTTAATAACCCGCTCTATTGCTTCATCAATATCAGTCTTAATACTTAAGTATTGGGCATATAAATCAACAAATTGTACGCCTGTTTTTATCATATCTTTTTTGCTTTAACATATAACTGGCAAGCTAACTCAGGGTATTTTAATCCCATTTTAAAAAGGCCCTCCAATATTGCCGGTTTTAATTTTATCGATTCCATTACTTCATGAGGGAATGGTTTGAAAAAAAACCCATAACATTCTTCTACTTCGAATCCAGCAGATTCGACAATATTAATCAATTTTTGCTTATCGAACTTCCCGGGCAGTGCAGCAAAAGAACTTCGTTTAGAAGCTTCATAAACAGTTTTATTCATACCCATGGCAACGCCGAGTTCGCGATGAAAAGATTTCATATTCGGCACGGTAATATGTAGTTCTCCTCCCGGCTGTAGCCAGTCTTTAATATGTTTTAATAATTTGATCGGGTCAGCAAAGTAATGCAAAACACTGGATAATACTATTGATCCATATAAATCTCCAGGCAAAAAATCTTCAAAAAGCAGATTAATTACATTTACCCGTTCACGAAATTTGCCAGAAACCAGGTTGGCATAAAAAGATGAGCCTTCCACTATATCGAGTTTGGTCACGTAATTGAGCAACATTTCTGTTATTACCCCGGTGGAACAGCCTGCTTCTAAGGCTCTCTTATTTTTTATCTGCGGGGCTATTATCTGGCCGGTATAGTATGCAAGTACCCCATCAAAATCTTTATGGGTATCAATTACTTTTGCTATTTTTTCAAGGTCCTTTTTCGAATGTCTTTTTTGCATTTCATTTATCAGA
>Ga0207064_1054_pt2 | contig 16193 bp, 12 predicted proteins | sample Alteio_BWMinCont_26_FD_153488 | JGI IMG/M metagenome (GOLD analysis project Ga0207064, IMG submission 153488) | Enriched cells from forest soil in Barre Woods Harvard Forest LTER site, Petersham, Massachusetts, United States -... | ecosystem: Environmental > Terrestrial > Soil > Temperate forest >...
AAGAAAACGCAGGTAATCCAGTTCCCGCCGTTGCGGTGTCTGGCTGCGTGTGAGCGCATAGGTTTGATCGTTAAAGTAGGATTCGCCCAAAAAAGCGGGCAAAATGGTAATGAGCAATAAAACGATGAGCCAAGGATTAAAAATGAGTAAACCGGCAGCGAGAAACCCCATGGTGATCAGATCCTGCACCTGGCTCATCACTTGCGACAACAGTACTGTTCTCCCGGTTGTCTGTTGCCTGGCCCGTTCCATCTTATCGTAAAATACCGCGTCCTCAAACTGATCAAGGTCAAGTGTTGCCGCATGGGACATGATCCTGACTGAAGTGTAGTTTGAAAAAAGGTCGCCCAGCAGGCTATCCATCAGGATGATCGCCCTGCTGAAACCGTCCGAGAGGATGGCGAGGCCAAACTCAATAGCAACCAGTTTCCATAAATAGGTGGTTCCCGATGCGCCATGAGTACGGCTCAACAACACCACCTGGTCAATGATCAGCTTTCCGACATATAGGATAAGCAAAGGGAAAGCAGCCTTAATGAAACGCAAAATAATATTTGCAAGGGTCATCCCTGGACCTGATTGCCATACAAGCTTAAAAAAGCCCGGCAGGTTGCGAAGCGCCCTCAACCTGTCCTTAAGTGTCAAACCCGGCTTGCTTTGTGAAGTTCGTTCTTTCAATTCTCTTGTCTTTATGCGAATGTATAACGCTTGATCCTAAAGAGTACAGAGACCGGGCTTTAAAATAAAAATATGACTTTACAGGAGCAAAACCTGTTTCGCATCGAACAATAAACGCTTCTTTTGCTTATAAAATTAAATTGATATGCCATTAAAGTTTAGGCCGGAACCAAAAAGCCACGATGCTACTGCCTTACCGCCCAGGCCAGCCCATCAGCCCCTTTTACATCGATGTGGCCGGTAACTGTCAACGTTTTCAGGTCCACAACCGCAACATAGTTATCGCCGGTGCAGCCGATGAAGGCGCGCGATCCGTCGTCATCTACCAAAATACCCGCCCCGCCGCGGCCTGTGCTTAGTGTTTTTATTAGTTTGTGCGTTGCCGCGTCCAAAACAAACAGGTCGCCCGTGCGCAGGCTTGATACCAGTACACGCTTGCCATCGGGGGTAAACTTAAGGCGGTTTGCGCCATTAACTTTCGCGTCGATGCTGGCTTTTACTTGCTTTGTGGCGAGGTCTATCACTGTAATTATGCCATCGTCAGCACCTGCGGTCCATAATTCTTTGCCGTCAGGCGATACGTCAAATCCTTCCGAGCCCTTACCAACCGGAATAACGGTTTGTATCCAGTCGCTGTGCGGTTGCGGCCTAAAGCCCGGCGGCGGACCGCCTTGTGGCGAACTACCGGCAGGCGGCGCGCCCTGCGGCGAATTGCCCGCTCCCGGAGGAGGGCCAAAGCCACCCTGTATAAGGGTATCAACCAAAATACTCACCGTGGCCGAACTCACATTAGTAGTATATACCCTTTTCATATCGGGCGTTACATAAACCATGTGCGTACGGTTTTGCCCGGTTCCCATACACCAATCAAATTTTCCTGTAGCCGGGTCATAGCGAACAACAGTTTTGGTGCCTTCTGCCGTAAACCACACCTTGCCTCCGACAAACGTAATGCCATGCGGACCCATAAAAGGCTTGGTATCCAGGCTCGGCAATGCTTTTTGCCCTACCAGGTCGATCACGTTCAGTTCGTGCAAACTGCCGCCGCCGTATATGGTAACGTAGGCTGTCTTACCGTCAGCCGACGCGATCACTTCATGCGGGTCGGAACCTACCGGTACCGTGGCGATAACCTTCAGCGAAACAGGGTCGATGATGGCCAGCACATGGTCGTTTTTGGAAAGCGCAAGCAGCGCGCGCTTAGGCGTAGCCTGCGCAATGCATTGTGCTGAGGGATAAACCAAAGCCATAAATAAAAAGCTTGCAGCGGCTAACCTGGCCATGCCGGTTTTGATCGCTTTACTGATCTGGGGTTGAGCGAATTTTTTCATGCTATTAAATGATTACAGGCGTGCAATTCCAGTCGGCGCCTTTTCCTTAAACAAATATAACTAAGACTGGTTGTAACAGGCATCTCAATCGACGATAGCCATAGTTAAATCGACCGGACGGTGTTTTTAGTCGATAAGTCATTTCAAAACAAGCTATAAATCAATTAATTACCTTTTATTGGCGATAAAACGGCATTGGTCTATAATTGTTGCTCACCGGTCTATTTCGTTTTGCAGGCCGCGAATTAAGCCGTTGCTTTGGACATTGAAAACAACAAACGATCATCAACATTTAAAAATATCAAGACAATGAAAAAGACAATTTTAACCGCAGCAATCGCACTCTCAGCAGTGTTAGGGATTAGCAGCTCAGCTTCTGCAGCAACCGGCAACAAAACCGAAGTGAGCACCTTGCTTACCGATGTAAGCAACATCAGCCAAATTGAAGTACACGGCAATGTTCAGTTGTACCTGACCACAGGCGATGAGGAAAAAGTAAAGGTGTATAATAACTATTATGCCGAAAGCGCGCTGGTACAGGAGAAAAATGGCATATTACGCATCACTTCTTACAACGCCGAAAAACTGGTGGTTTGGGTTACTGTTAACAGCCTCTCCAAATTATCAGCTTTTGATAATGCCGAAGTAAAGTCATTCGGTAAATTCTCGGCCATCGACCTGACTGTAACTCTGCATAACCACGTGCTTGCGCAATTGGATATGGACGCTATAAACGCTTCCGTTACATTAACGGACCATGCCCGGGCAGATTTGAGCGGGTCTGCTGAAAACAGCAAGCTGTTATATGCCGGTTCGGCCTACCTGAACGTGAGCAATTTTAGCGCCACGCGTTTAACTAAAAGCATGATATCAAAACCCATGGCTTGTGCCCGCCCGGCCGAGCTTGCTTCCCTTTAATTAGCACCTACATAGCAAAGCCCTCTCATGAAACATTGAGGGGGCTTTTTGTTTTTCATGTGTCGTCCTAAAAAAAATTCGAATACCAACGTCATTTACCCGGTGGCGCAATCTGGCTTTTCATCTTTTGGTTGGCTATAATAACCACTTCAACGCGACGGTTCTGAGCGCGGCCGCTTTCTGTTGCATTATCTGCTATGGGCTCTGTTTCGCCCTTTCCGATTGTGGTTATACGTGAAGAATCGAGACCGTTTGTTGCCAGGTATGCCTTTACGGCTTCGGCTCTTTGCATAGAAATATCCATGTTTTGCTGCGCGGTACCAGTGTCATCCGTATGACCGATGATGATCAAATTGGTTCCGGGGTTTTGCTGCAGCGACGAGGCCAGGTTTTGCAAGTTAGTTTTGGCGGCAGGCTGCAGGTCGGTGCTGCCGGCATTAAACAATAGCCCAGAATTGAACTTTACGATAATTCCTTCTCCGATACGCGTTACCGTGGCACCAGGTACATCCTGCTTTAACTCGGCAGCCTGCTTATCCATATTTTTTCCTACGAAAGCTCCGGCTGTTCCGCCTACCGCACCACCGATCAACGCACCCAAAGCCGTGTTCCCGGCCGACTTGCCAATAAAGGCCCCCACAGTGCCGCCGGTACCAGCGCCAATATTAGCGCCTTTTTGGGTTTTATTAGCGGTATGACATCCCATCAAAGTATAAAGAATGGTGACAGCTGATAAACAAAAAATGCTTGTGCCAATGTTGAATTTGTTCATTCTTAATGATATACTCTCAAATGGCAAACGGAGTGCCACACGGTAATACAATAATTTAAGCGTACTTTATCTAAATTGCAACATAAAAAGGTAGCATTATCCCGAATTAAACGGCCTCTATTTAGTACATGGAACGATTTGGGCACTCAAAGAAAAGGCCCCTGGGGGAAAGGGGCCTCTCTTATTATAAAACAAAAGCAATCATTATTGATTTTTATCTTCCGTTTGATCAGGCGCAGGAACGCTTGCAACGCGGTACCCGCTGCTATTAGTATCTTTAAATTCTTCGAAGAAGATATTGTCCGGAGAAACATAATATTTCTTTTTGTTAATCGTCACTTTACGGCAGTCATCAGGTAATTTGTCTACCACATCACCTACTTTTAAGGTTATGCCGCCCTGCTGTACCTGGGGCGGGTTTTGATCCTGCTGAACCTGCGCATTGCTATTTGCCGGAGCGTTGTTCGCAGCCGGGTCATAGTTGTTGTCAGCAGGCTGAGCGCCGCCACCATTGTCAGTGTTCAGCACACCATCGCGGCCAACAACTACATAAATCGTCTTACCCTGGTCGTCTACATCTGGCTGATAGTATACGCCATCGGCTTCATAATACTGTATGCCGTCGATCACTATAGATTGCGCGTCGGAAGGCAAATTTGGTACAGATGCCCCGAGCGGAGGTGCTGCAACCTGGTAACCGCCATTGTAAGGCCTGTAGAAAACGCCACCATAATAATAATATGGTAATGAATTCCAATAGAACGGATAATAGCCGTAAGGAAGCAGGTTAAAATAAAGCCCGAAATGCGGGTAACCCCAGCCTAAGCCAAACCTGAAGCGTGATCCATAATATCCACCGCGGAAATAGGAGCGGCCGCCATAATTATAACGCCCGCCACGATATGCATACGCCCTGGCTCCAGCACCACCGCGATATGCATAGCCGCGTGCCCCTATGCCGGCACGCACGCCAACGGCGCCACGGTTGGCATAACTTCTTACGCCAACTGAACTGCGCACACCAACGGATCCATGAAAGCTGCCGCCGGAACGAACACTTCCGCTTGTGCCACGAAAACCTCCGCCGCCACGGGCGGCACCATGAAAACCACCACCGCCGCCACGGGAACCGCTATGACCACCGCGCTGTGCGAACACATTTCCCGACAACACTATCGTCAGCAGGCCGGTAAAGGCCAGCGCTGACATATATTTAATTAGATTTTTCATATTCACTTTGATCTCTTAGTATATACTGACTTTCAATATGGCAAAAGGTTTAGTTCGAAAACAAAAAAGGCTCAATAAATGAGCCTTCATTTTATCATTGGTAAATGGAATTACTGCTGATGCTCGCCCTGATCATCATTTGACGGGATACTCACTATACGGAATGCCTTAAAATTATGATTATCCGTGAAGTCTTCGTAGTATATGCCATCCGGGGCAACGTAATATTTTTTGCCATTAAGGGTCACTTTTTTGCATCCATCTGGCAATTGATTTACAACATCGCCAACCTGCGGCGCAGGCGGGTTGTTAGCGTCACCATTGGTATTCAGAACTCCATCTTTGCCAGCAACCACATAAATGGTTTTACCCTTATCGTTAACGCTTGCCTGGTAGTAAACACCATTAAATTCGTAGTACTGCTGGCCATCTATCACGATCGACTGAGCGCCTTTTGGCAATTCGGGTACGGCCGCACCAACCGGAGGTGTGGTAACTTCATAGCCGCCATCGTCGTAAGGCCGATAAAAAACGCCGCCATAATAATAGTACAGATCGGCGCCCCAATAGAAAGGGTAATAGCCGAATGGTAATAGCCCTAAGCGGAACCCAATGGTAGGGTAACCGTAAAAAAATGTATTTCCAATGTAAGCGCCTCTGAAGCCAAAACTCAGGCCTCCGCGAAATAGCCCACCGCCAAATCCGCCAAACCCGCTGCGACCGCTGATGTGAATACCGCCGCCATGGAAACCACGCTGTGCATTAGCCGCAGGAGTTAACGTTAATGATAGTAGTCCGGCCAGCGCTAACCCGGACGTATATTTATACAAATTTTTCATGATTTTTAACTGATTTTCAGGGTATTAACTTTTATATTTATTGCTTTGACTAAAATGAACTTAAAAGGTTTAATATGAAATTTACTTTTTTTGCGTTAACATGCCTCGCCGAAGTTCACTATAACCAACACCGATACAAACGTAAATAGCGCCACAATATGATAAGTGAATATACTTCAAAGCAAAAAATTACAAAGGGCGCCGCAATGCAACGCCCCCGGTAATTTACGAACAAGACCTAAGTTAACGAACCTTCTATTTTTTTACTTCAAATTTGATGTATTGGCTTCCTGCTGTTCCATCGGCGGTTAACCCATGTATTACACCGATGTATTGCCCTTCGCGGTCACCGGTATAAAAGCTAACCTGTTGCTTGCCCTTCGCGGGTGTGATGATCGAAGGATTCCAATACAACACGTTCCTGAAATCGGGTACGCGGCTGGCAACCTGCTGGTCTGTGTCATAAACTGGCGAATAAAACGCTCTTTGCAATTGCAGTCCTTCATAATCGAGCACTACGGCATGCGGATCGAGTTCCACACCGCCCAGATCACCTTTGTAAGTCGTGTAACTCAGGATACCTTCTTCGTCAGACGGTCCCCAGTAATACCTGTCGCGTATCACATCCAGTTTTCTCACCTTCAGGGGGTCGATGCCTATAACTTTGTCAATATTGAAAACAGGGATGCCATCCAACATAACCAGCGGATCGCCTTCAAGAAAACCCCGCTCGCTAATTACCTCAATATGGTACCTCTTTTCCTTGCGAACAACAAAGACCTCCCGGATATATTCGCGAAGCACCTCTTCCATCGTAGTAAAGCGGGTAAAGTCGTCCAGTTTATAACTTTTATAAGGCGTCCCGAAAAACCCGGTGCTGTCGACGGGTTGGTCAAAGTAGTGCCTTATGTTCTCGCCCGAATAAAGGTTAAGCACCTGCATCCCAAGGCTATTTTGTTCGAGCGGCCGTTGCATATCGGGTGTAATACTAAGTGCAGGTATCGGCGTTTTTGAATATTGTTCGGAGAACGGGCTGGCGATATCAACGCGATAGATACTGTCATGCTCCGTATTGGTTTGCACCACTATTTCGCCCGGCCCGTAAAAATCTTTAGTATTGAAAAGTAGCTTACCCGTGGAATCACTCCTGGCTGCAAATAGTTGTACTCTTTTGCCCGGAATAGCAAAATAAGCAACGATGTCGGCTGCAGGAGCATTGGTTAACGTATTGATCAGTTTGCCCGTGACAATATGGCCGTTATATTCCGGGAGGAAAGCAAATGAAGCCGGCTTATTCTTTAGCACCTCATTCCATTGAAATCTGCTCCACCCCTGCGTCAGCATCAGGTTGTCGGCAGCAGCATCGGCCTCAGTTGTATTGTTCTTCAAGTAATATTCAGGCGATTCGATATTCCCCTTCAGGTCCGAACTTAGCCACAGGTAGCTGGCGATATCACCAGGCTCAAGCGTTTGAAAAGCATCCAGCCTGTATACCGACATGGAAAGACTGGCGTTCTGCTGCGCGCCCGCATTGTCTTTTGCATCAAGTGAGATATTTACTTTTTTTCGGATGCCATATTGCTGGTTATCGGGCGCGGCATCGATCCCTAATAATTTGGCAGGATGCTTAAAGTACAGCCTTTCGCACACCGGCTTATGCTCGCCAGTAAATATGGTAATATGTGTTATGCCGTCACCAAGTGCACTTTTATCAATAGTGAATTTTGCAATGCCATTGTTTAAAGACGTGTATTTGGCCGCCCTCACCACCTGTTTAGTGTGGGCAAACAAATATACATCCTGATCTCCTCCATTGGCATTGCTCACAGTTATATGTAGCTGCCCCGAGCCGTCATCAGTCAACTGCATGGTATATCCTTGCTTGCTGATAGCAGGCAACTCTTTGGTTACCGGGGCGCCGGCTCCGACCCGAATAACAGCTTTGTAAGTATTGGCCGCATCAGGCGTGAAAGAAAAGTTGCCCATTCCAAATTTCAGCGGCTTAAGCTTAGCCACAGTATCATTCTTTTGGTCGATAACAACTCCCGCGAAGTCAATCCCCATCCCATTTTTGTTCACCGCTTTAAATGCTACTTTGCTGTTTATCCCGCTAACCAGGTTGCCGCCTTCCGGGAAAAACTGTATATCGAAATCATTCGGGTTCATAGCGGCAGTAAGCGGAGGTGCTATCTGCGGATTCACGATCATTATTTTCTTTTCAAAATAATAATCAGGACTAAAGTTCTTCATCCAGTTGGTATAGGCCCTCAGCTTATAATTTCCATTACCCAGCGTAACCGGGATATAGATCGACCCGTTGCCTATGCCGTCCTTTAATTCTACTTTGGTTTGCATTACGGCAACCTGGCCGTTGTCAAGCACATCCACATAAGCTACCTTGCTCAGGCTAAGCGGCTTGCCGGTTGCCCCGTCAACAACATACAGCTTGAACCAAAGGATCTCGCCGGTCATATATGAACCTTTGTCGGTATGGGCGAATACCTTTTCCTGCAGAGCGTACTTGCTGTAGTTGTCAAAGCTGTTCTGAATGTAATCGGTCGTTTGGGCCGAACAATTCAGCGAAAGCAGCAATGTGAAAGCAATACCGCCGATAAAGTTTTTAAGTGGATAGGTCATTTGTTTCATGGCTTTATTTTTTGTGGCTGAAAATTCAATTTTATAATTTATTAATAATGTTCATTGGTGGGCCAAAATACCGGTACCATATTAGTTCCGTAAGGCACCTTTGCCCTGCAGTCAACGCATTCTTTTGATGCATAGGTATAGGCAACGATCTGTTCAGTAAATGGATTGGTGATGCCTGTTATCAGCACCGTATCTCCTTTATAAGTTAAATTATACAAACGGGTCGCAAATGACTCCTGCGGCGCTACTTGAATGGTATTAGCCGTACACTCGTCCGAAGTAGGCGGCGGCAAATAATTGGGAACGAATACACTAGTGGTTTGAGCATCAAGAAAAAGACGTTTTGCCTTTACACCCGAAGCGCTGATAAAACCTACAACCGGTTGCGAGGGGTTAGTGATACAATGTATATTACCTTGTATTTCCGAAGGCTGCGCATCAAATATAGAGCCCAATTGTTCCGTATTCTTCTTCAGGTTTTGCCAATAAGCAAATCCGCCGGATGTAAGCGCGTATTGGCGCACCAGGAGACTGTATCCATGAGATATTTTACCGGAACTGCCGCTAATAAAATCCAACGGTTGATTAATTACCACATCCTGCGCCAGTTTGGCCGATGAACCAAGCAGCACCTGGTTTGAATGTTCCGTTTTAAAGCACTCATATATTTTATCGTTCTGGGCTACCCTATATTCGGGAAGGCCGTCCGACCCGATCTCAAAATAAGATTGGTAAAACGATAAATACCCAAACGTTTCATCAAAGTCCCAACGGTAATATCTCGTATTGTTTTTGGGATCATGCGTGGTAGCATAAAACTGTACCCCATTATTTTCTATTTTATAAGACAGGCTATCAATATCCGGCGTATCCTTAGCTTCTACAAAATCAGAAAGATAGGACAAATTATCAGATGTTATTATCCTCAACCTGTATTTGATAGCCGTCGACAAGCCAAGTGATGGAGCCGAGTACATGCCATTGCCAGCTTCCTGTAATGGATAGGCTGTGTTATCACTTCCTTCAACGGTCACCGCGGCATTAAGCTCGGCTTTTACAGTATCCGGACCCGATAATTTAACCGTACGCGTAAGTTTAATGTAAGTGGAATCCAGGCCAATGTTTATCAAGCCTTCAACTACCAGGTAGCTACCATTGGATGTAATAGCTACCGGTGTATACGGTTTTTTACAGCTATATGCCATTATGACGACGATCAATATGCCTGCAAGTTTCTTCATTCGTTTGTCCAAAAGCTCGGTTGTATATTAGTTCCTCTTAAAGTGCAATCTACGCAGCTTGTTTGCGAAGCCGCATAACCAATCGGGTGCGGTGCAGTAGGTGGCTGAATAGTATACAACGGCGTATTTATGCCTGTATAAATGTAAAGTTGCACCTCATTTATATATGAATCCGCACCTTCCTGTCTTTTATATAGATCGGTGTCCAGCACACAATTATTATATGGATTTGAGCTTTGCCATGCAGGCAGGTTCCGGTTATCGATAAATATCCTCGCTTCAGCGGAACTCCCGGCGGCAATGTACCCTAATACCGGCTCTGAAGGATTGGTTACGCAATGTATATTTCCGGTCAGCTCGGAAGGCTGCGGATCAAAAATACTACCCAATTGTTCGGTATTCTTTTTCAGTTGCGTGTAATAATTGTATGCATCGGGAGTAAGCGCATATTGCCTGACAAGTATGCTGTAGCGACTTTCGATCATTTCCGATGTTGACGGGATAAAGTTTATTGGATTTTGTGCAATGATGTCCTTTGTCAATTTTGCCGAAGAATTGATCAGTATGTTGGTGGAAGTATCGCTTCTCCAGCAAACATATATCTGGTTGGCAATAGGCCTTACCATCACACTATCAACCGGCACCGTTGAAAGATACAGGTAAGAATAAAATGCGGAGTGAAATTCGTATGTGCCTACATAATCCCAACGGTAGTATTTGGTGTTATTGGCCGGGTCGTGTGTATCAGCGTATACCTGCACGCCATTATTCTGAATGCGGTAATAAACGCTGTCTATCGGCGGCGAATTCTTAGCAGGTACAAAATCACTTTGGTACACTTTACCATCCGAGGTACTGATCTTTAGACTGTAATTATTGGTGGTGTTCAAATTCAATCCCGGCGCCTTATAATAACCCTTGCCTGTCTCGATCAGGGGATAGGTGGCACCCGCGTCAGTTACAATGGTGATTATCGCTCCAAGCTCGGGTCTTGTTCCAGCAGTAGATGTTAACGGTACCGAGCGGCTAAGCCTGATAATCGTTGAGTCGGCGCCGGTATTGATCGTGCCCTCTACAACCAAATAATTGCTGGCCACCGAAATTGGCTTAGGGTTATAAGCTTGTTTGCACCCCCACCATACTACGATCATCACACTCAATATTAACGCTAATTTTCTCATTCGTTTACCCAAAAAACAGGTGGTACATTAGTTCCTCTTAATGTGCAATCTACACATGCGGGGTTGGATGCGGAAAAGCCCAATATAGGCACCCCTGCGGGGGGTGTCACAGGGTAAATTGGTATTTCAGCGCCCGAGTAAATATTTATTGCCACATCATTTTCTATTACTCCGCCGCGCAACACTTTCGCATAAAGGTCGGTATCCATCTTGCAACCGTCATACGGCGTGTTTGCATGCCACGCCGGCAAATCCCTGTTATCAATAAATATCCGGGCTTCAGCCGGCGCACCCGCTGTTATATACCCAAGCACCGTCTCAGAGGGGTTGGTTATGCAGTGGACATTCCCGGGCAGTTCCGAGGGCTGCGGATCAAAAATGCTGCCCAGTTGTTCCGTATTCTTTTTAAGCTGCTGAAAATAATTGAACGCATCGGGGGTAAGCGCGTACTGCTTGACAAGGATGCTGTACCGCGACTCCAATTTTTCAGACGCTGACGAGATAAATGTAATCTCGTTCTGTGCTATTAAGTCTTTTGCCAGTTTTGCTGACGTGTTCACGATGATATTTGCAGAGACATCTCCCCTGTAGCAAACGAAGATATGATCAGCCTGCGGCCGGAGCAATACGGTATCAACAGGAAAATTTGAAAAATAGTCGTATGACTCAAAGGCTGAGCGGAACTGGTAAGTTTCGACATAGTCCCAACGGTAATAGCGGGTATTGTTGGTCGGGTCGTGGGTATCAGCATAAATCTGCACCCCATCGCTTTTTATACGGTAGTAAACACTGTCGATCGGCGGTGATACTTTGGCCGGTATAAAATCCGACTGGTAGGCTTCGCCTTCGGCTGTTGTTATTTTCAGCTTGTAATTGGTGGCCGCCGGGGCGTTCAAACCGGGTGCCCGGTAATAGCCCTGACCGGTTTCTACCATTGTATAGCCATTGCCTGCGTCGCTCATTATAGTAACAATTGCATTTAGTTCAGGCTTCAGTGCCGTCGATGAGGACAACGGCACGGTCCGGCTGAGCCCGATAACAGTCGAGTCAGTACCGGTATTGATCGCACCCTCAACCACTAAATAGCTGCCCGCTGCGGTCACCGGCTTAGGGTTATAAGCCTGCCTGCATCCTATAACGGCAATCACAATGGTCAATATGTATATCCTGCCTCTCATTCGTTTATCCAAAAGCTGGGTTGCACATTAGTGCCTCTTAAAGTACAATCGATGCACTGCGGATCAGAAGCAGTATACCCTAATATCGTTGCTGATCCTGGTGGTTGAATGGGAGCTATGGGCATGTGCACCTGCGTATAAATATAAAGCGCCACATCGTTTACATAAGTTGCACCGATGGGTCTTGCAAAAAGGTCGGTAGTTACCATGCAGCCATTATATGGGTTATCGGTCTGCCACGCGGGCAAATTCCTGTTATCAATAAATATCCTTGCCTCAGTAGCGGCACCAGCTGTGAGAAAACCGATCACCGGCTCGGTCGGATTGGTCACGCAATGTATATTACCGGTTAGTTCTGAAGGCTGGGCATCAAATATACTGCCTAACTGCTCTGTGTTCTTTTTCAGTTGTTCGAAATAATTATAGGCATCGGGTGTGAGCGCATATTGTTTGACCAGGATGCTATAGCGTGATTCTACTTTTTCTGAATCTGAGGGGATAAATGTTATAGCGTTATTTACAATGACATCTTTTGCCAGTTTCGCCGAGGAATTCAGCAAGATACTGGTTGAGGTATCGCCGCGCCAGCAGGCATATATCTGGTTTGATAGCGGCCTTGGTAAGACGGTATCGATAGGCGTTGTAGTAAAATACTCGATCGATTTAAATGCCGAATGAAATTCGTATGTTTCATAAAAGTCCCAGCGGTAATATCTTGTATCGTTGGCCGGATCGTGCGTATCGGCATATACCTGTACCCCGTCGCTTTTTATATGGTAGTAAACGCTGTCAATTGGCGGCGAAAGCTTAGCTGGTACAAGGTCAGACTGGTAAACTTTGCCGTCTGTTGTTATAATCTTTAAACCGTAATTGCCTGTTGTACTTAAATTTAACCCCGCCGCTTTATAATACCCATTGCCGGTTTCAATTACGGGATAGCTACTGCTTGTATTACTCACGATAGTTACAACTGCACCCAGTTCGGGTTTTGTTCCGGCAACCGATGAAAGCGGCACCGTGCGGCTAAGCCGGATAATAGTCGAATCCTGCCCTGTGTTGATCGCACCTTCGACTACCAGGTAATTGCTTACAGTGGTCACAGGCTTAGGATTATAAGCCTGCTTGCAGCCGGTTACGGCAACAATCATGATCAATATGTATAACCTGTTATTCATTTACTATCTCCAATAATCCGGTGGTGTTGGTATAATGATTAACGTTAACAATGTCATATTTCTTTCCATTTTTAAAATTGCCAGAATGAAGGTGGATGGTTTCTCCCGCCGCGTGTCGTGCAATCCACGCACCCAGGTATTGATGTCACTGTAAAACCTATGATCGGGCCGAATATAGGTGGGACCCGGACCGCATCTACAGGAATGTATGGCACAAAGCCGGCTGCTACCCTTCCTTCATAAATTGGACTGGTATAATTGATATAAGCGTCGACCTGGTTTAGATAGTTTCCGCCCCCTTGGTATAATTCGTATGAGCAACAGCCTTTTACCAGCACACAATACGGGTAATACAATTTGGGCGTCCAGGCCGGCATTTGCCGCTGCTGCAAGAATATGCGCTGGCTTTTTGTGGCGCCGACGCTGATATAACCGATAACGGGTATTGAAGCATCGGTAGTGCAATGGATATTACTATTCAGTTGCGAGGGCTGGGCATCAAAAACGCTTCCTATCTGTTCGGTATTCTTTTTAAGCTCGGCCCAAAAATTATATGCGTCGCTCGTCAGTGCGTATTGAGTGACCTTTATGCTATATCCTTCGGTAATTTTTTGCGAAGTATCGGAAACGGAAATGAGAAGATTATTCGCAATAACATCCTGCGAAAGTTTAGCCGACGACGCGAGCGAAATAGTGCTTGATGTATCGCTTTGCCAGCACCTGAATATATTGTTATTCACCTCGTCTCTTGGTAATACCGTATCGCCGTTAGATGCATATTGCGAATAATAGTAAGAATGAATGATCCAGGTTTCCTGGTAGGTCCAGCGGTAATAACGCGTATTGTTTTTAGGGTCGTGCGTATTAGCATAAACGTTAAATCCGTTGGAGCCAATAACAAAATTGATCGAATCGATAGGCGGCGAGTTTACGACCTGCACAAAATTGGACAGGTATTCTTTGCCGTCGGTTGTTTTTATCCTTAAACGATATTTATGGCTGATATCCAAATTCAGCCTGGCAGAAACATAATTGCCGTTTGCCGACTCGATCAATGGATAAGCTATATTCTGATCGCTTTCAACCGTCGCTATAGCGCCCCTCTCCGGAACTGAACTGGTCTTGCTGGATATCTTAACGGTTCGGCTCAACCTGATATCAGTTGAATCCGTTCCGGCGTCAACCACACCCTCAACCACCAGGTAGCCGTAATCGGTCGTGGTAGCGGGGGGGGCGTACGCCCGTTTGCAACCCAGGCACAGTGAAGACAGGCTAACCAGTATAAACGATATGATTACCATTTTCCTCATCTTAATATCCAATATGATGGTTGTTGCGTGGTGCCCCGTAAAGTACAGTCGGCGCATTCGTACGACGTGGCATAGTAACCTTTTGGATCAAAAAAACTACCGATATAGTCCGTTGCCAGCATTGGAGGCGGCAGTTCGATCAGGTCGGAATATATGTCGGCGGTAGTGTCGGCTTTAAGCGAACAGGAATACGGGTATACCGGCTGCCACCGTTCAGGCAGCGAGTTATTAACTATGTATATTCTCTTTGTCGTTACGGTGCTTGCGCCAACATAGCCTATCACCGGTATAGCAGGGTTAGATATGCAATGAACATTGCCTGCTATTTCAGAAGGCTGCACGCCAAAAATACCACCCAGTTGTTCTGAATTTCGCTTCAGGTTAGTCCAATAGGTTGATGCATCCGATGTTAGTGCATATTGTCTTACAAGAACACTGTATTCGCGCTCTATTTTTTCTGATGATCCCCTGATCAGCGTCAAGGGCGCCTCGTATATTACATCATGCGCCAGCTTGGCAGATGTGGCCAGGACGATTGTAGGTGAATAGTCACTTGTATAACAATAGTAAATTTGCTGGTCAATAGACCTTTCAAGCAAGCTATACCCGGTTGAAATATATTGGGAGTAATAATACGCATGGAACATCCAGGTCTCATCAAAACTCCAGCGGTAATAATGTGTGTTGTCGTTCGGATCATGCGTGCTTACATAAATCTGCAAGCTGTCGCGCAATATGTTATAGCCAACGCTGTCTATAGGCGGTGTAACCTTGACAGGTACCAGGTCAGAAAGGTACTCCTGGCCATCCATGGTCTTGATCCTCAGCCTGTATTTTCGCGTGATATCCAATTGCAGGCCCGGGAATGCGTAACTGCCGCCACCGATCTCAGGTATGGGGTATACACCATTCCGATCATCTTCAACAGTTACCACCGCGCCAAGTTCGGGGGCAACTGTTGTTTTGGCATATACATGAACGGTGCGGCTTAGTTTAATAATGGTCGAATCGGTACTGGGATCAATGACGCCTTCAACCACCAAAATATTGGGAGTATTCTTTACCGGTCCCGGATTATATAGCTTCTGGCAACCATACAGTATCAGCGCTACCAGTGATGATAAGCCGAATACAACCGTCATGTTCTTTCTGCCCCTTTTCATATCATTTCCAAAAATTAGGTTTAACAGTTTTACCGCCGAGATGGTACCTGCAGTCCACACAAGTATAAATGAATGTATTAACCGCAAAGAAGCGCCCATGTTCTTTGTAGCATATAGAAGTTGAGTCTATAGCACCCACAGGGATATAAACTCCCGATAAAAGATCCGCGGGCAACGGGTTCCCGAACCCTCTTGGCCAGCAAATCGAATTAGGAAATATTGGCGGTGCTGGCGGTATTGCGATGCATGGCTGCTGCGGGTATGGCCATAGGGGCAGTTGTCCCCTGTCTATAAATATTCGTTTTTGGGATATACTGCTAACGCTGATGTAACCCACCACCGGTAAATTGGGGTTTGAAGTACAGCGTATATTTCCCGAAACCTCCGAAGGCTGCACATCAAAAATGGTCCCTATCTGCTGGGTGTTTTTCTTCATATTTTGCCAAAATTCAAAGTCGCTTCCTGTTCTCGGATACGTCAGCGTAAGCACCGTCTCGCAGAAGCGGATATTTATAGACCGCACCCAGTTGC
>Ga0207064_1066_pt1 | contig 15807 bp, 21 predicted proteins | sample Alteio_BWMinCont_26_FD_153488 | JGI IMG/M metagenome (GOLD analysis project Ga0207064, IMG submission 153488) | Enriched cells from forest soil in Barre Woods Harvard Forest LTER site, Petersham, Massachusetts, United States -... | ecosystem: Environmental > Terrestrial > Soil > Temperate forest >...
TTACCGGATGAAAATGGATCTTTAAGCGGGCTTCCATATTTAGTTTTTTGCCATGCTCTTTATATTCATCCTCCCAATCAAAATCATAATATTTTAAAAGAAACGGCCTTGCAAAACTTTCAACAAACATTTTTTCCTCTGCATTTCTGCTTCTTATGTTTAGGATGGTTTCATCGATCCGGCTGATCGCATTTTGAAGTTCAATATTTTTAAAGTAGCGAAGCGTGCCCGAATTTCTAAGCTGATTTATTATGCCGTCATTGGGCTCGAACATATAAGCACTGGTAATGGAGTAAGACCAAAAAAAACTGGGATAAAAACTATCTGATAAACTGACCAGGGAGCTATCCCTCACGTACTTTTTGAAGTAACTGAGCTGTGCCTCCTTTGTATGGCGCACCATCATTTTATACTGCATCGTCACCGAATCGGCATATACTTCCTGGTATAAACTTTTAGCAAGCTCTTTCGCTTTTCCGCTTTCCGATATATTTTCCCTGATCGTCTCAGCAAAAAAAGCCCATGGTTACCGCTAAGAATATCATCAGGCCCTCGAGCAGGTATTCCTTAAAACCTTTCTTTTCTGTATTGGGGTGGTGGTGTACTTCCATGGTTAGTGATTAGTTATCAGTGATTAGTAATCAGTTGCATCACCCTATCTTTTGGGTTTTTGCTTACTCATCCTCCAGGCCGTATTGTTTTTTTACGTAGTTGATAAGCTCTACGGCATTTGCCTGCAGCTTCTTATCATAGGAGATAAGGTCCTTATTAAAGCCTTCGATCAGCGTCAGTTCTACGCTGAAACGAGCCAGGTCTTCCTGTTTCAAGTCGCGCATATCGTCATTTACTATAGGCTTTTCGTCATAAAATGCGGCGTGCATATTGGCCGGTGTAAAATGGGCCTTGAGAAAATCGCCTATATAAGCCTCCAGATTACGCTTCTGGATATCTTCCAATTCCTTTAAAACTTTCGCCCGGTCTTCATAATTGGTCATGTACATGCCAATTTTAGAATTAGCAAACTGCTTAATATGCAACTCGTTTTTAATCGCGGCAATAGCGCCCAGGGATGGATAAAACAACTTAAGACTGTAAGCTTTCAGGATGAGGTACTGCATTCTTTTGCGATCGATCTTTTCCAATGGCTGCTGCAGCATATTGAACAGGCTGTCGTCCCTTTTATCCATTATCCTTTCAAATACCGCATTTTCACGTAATATCGATGTATCAATTTTCAGGTCGCGTACCAGTTGCGTGGTCAGTTGCTTTGCATGCTCGCCGTTGGTGATATTCTCGCGGATGCTTTCCGCAAAAAAACCCATCATTACGGCGAGGAATATCATCAAACCTTCAAGGATATACTCCTTAAAGCCTTTCTTTTCTACTTCGGGGTGATGGTGTACTTCCATTTTTTGGGGCATTAGTCATTGGGGCATTAAGTCATTAGGGCATTTTTCATTTCAAATCATTCGGACTTCCGACCTCCGATTTCCGGCTTCCTCCTACCCCTTCATCAAATGCCAGCAAAATGCGATGCCGAAGCCGAGCACCAGGTATATCAGCGCTTTTATCAGCAATCTCTTGGTTCTGTTATTCATCTTCTAATTTATATTCTTTATTGATCACATTTATCAGCTTTTCAACCCGCATTTTTAATCCCGTCAGGTCCCGGGCCTCGCCTCCGAAGCTCGACTTACGCTGGTGCAGGTAATAGATCAGCTCATTTATTTTTTCTTTATCATGGTTAAGCAACTGCGGATTGCCCGGCGGCTTTACCAATGAACTTAAAGATTGGGCGGCATATTCCTTTTCAGAAAGGTTCGGTTTTTTTTTCGCTGACTGCATTTTGTTAAATATTGTAGCGTCAAAAAGCTGGCCCAGCAGAGGATAGCTCATCACATCCTCTTTCTGCTCTATATCCACCAGGTTCCGGTATTGCTCAAGCAATCTTTCGATATCCATGAGTTGGTTAATAATTTCCCGGTCACGTATAAGCCGCAGGTTGCCAGAGCTTCTCATTTCGAGGATGGTATTATCACTAGGCTCAAATATCGCATTGCGGGTTGACAGGCGTGCCAGAAAATACATATTGCTGCCGCTGTCTACAACCCCGGGTGTTCCGAGGTAGTTTATCAGCGTATCAAAGCCGGCGATCCTTCTATAAAGTGACGGCATCCAGATGTCCAGATTGGTTTTTTCTGTTAAAAGATCTTTTTTGATATTGACAATATATTCATATTCTTTGGACCGCTCGCTCAAATGCTCACGATAGCTCTCGGCAAAAAAACCGGTCATCACGGCTAAAAATATCATCAGGTATTCCAACAAATATTCCTTCCAGGGCTTGGGTTTGTGGTGCAGATCGGGGTGGTGGTGTACTTCCATGTTTTAGTTCATTGGTTCAATCGTTCATTAGTTCATTGATGTGGTCTGCTGCTACTTTCGGACTTCCCGACTTATGCGGACTTTCCGGACTATTCCTCTAAATGATATTCTTTCTTTAAAACATTCAACAGCTTCGTTTCCTCGTTAAATATCCTTTTGTATTGGCCGAGCATATCGTTCAATAAATTATCTACTTCATCAACTCTTTTTAAATAACTCACGAACACAGCCTTATTGTAAGTTTTGAACTTGATGTCCGCGGGAATATCATCAAATTCAACAAAACCATTGGTGTTTTTAGCATTGTTTATATAAAGTTTGGCTACTACGTCTCGCTGCACTTGTCTTGGGGTAAATGATGTGCTGGCTGTGTCAACCTTATGCTCTACTTCGGTTATAAACGCGCTATATTTAATATATTCATTTATGTTGGTGTTAAAGTTCAGTATCTCAGCTTTTACCTTTTCCTTTTCTATCAAATTAAATGCCCCCGCGTCTTTAAGTACATTCAACGCAACTTCGGGCGGTGCATAGGTGTTCCAATCCGTAGCGTTGAAGACGGCCATTGTTATTTTTCGTTCGTTACCTTTTAGGGGCAGCGAGTCGATGTATTTGTTTACCGAATCTGTCCAGCGGTTATGTTCCGGCATATAGGTATTGATCAGGTCGTTGAGTCTTGCTGTATCCTTTTTTAAATCTCTTACCAGCGATGCGATGATCTGGTTTTCCTTTTCCTTATTGGCAATATGCTCGCGGAGGCTTTCGGCGAAAAAGCCCATAGTAACGGCTAAAAATATCATCAGCCCTTCCAGCAGGTATTCTTTCCAGGGCTTTTCCTTGTGATGCAGATCGGGGTGGTGGTGTACTTCCATTGTCAGTGATCAGTTATTGGTGACTGGTGATTAGTTTATCAGGCTTGCACTACTCCAAATCATGTTTCTTATCAAAATATTTAATGAGGGCGGTAGCCTGATTTTTCAATCTTTTTAACATCGTGCCCTGGGTTTTGTTAACTCTTCTGTAAATAAACAGGTCGTTAAAAAATTCATTAAGCAATGCCTTATCAGTTGAAAATAATATTGGCGTTTTAACCTCACTCTTACCAGAGTCGGGAAACATTGCTGCCTGAGACTTATAGTTCAGAAGTTTTACATAGATACTTCTTACGATGTCCTGGCGCTCCTGGAATAATGTAGATTCAAAATTCTCATAAGCGCGTACAGCATGGTCATAAGCAACAATGCTGTCCTTATCGGCATTGTTCAACAGTCGAAAGCCACCTGCATTTTTCAATTGCTGTATGGTTCCGTCAGTAAAACTCAGATTATGATTGAATGAGGCAATTTTAATCAGCGGCACAAGACAGCCAAACGCTCCGTGACCATTTTCAATGGTATCAAAGCAAGGCGACATGCTGTTTAAAACCGCCACTTTTTTTTCATCAAAACGTATCAGGTACGAAAAGCTGGCCGTATCATGCTTCAGGTCCTGCACAAATGAACGAATATATTCATGCCCTTTCGACTTGTCAGATATACCCTCCCTGATGGTCTCTGCAAAAAAACCCATCATTACGGCAATAAATATCATCAGGCCCTCCAGGATATATTCCTTAAAGCCTTTCTTTTCTACTTCGGGGTGGTGGTGTACTTCCATTATTTTGCGATTTCGGATTTCGAATGTTCAATTTCGGATTTATTTATTGCGGAATGCAGAAGGTCGATTGCGAAATTATTTTTGCTTTTGTTTTTCAGCTTCACTTCCGACTTCTTCTCCCCCTCACTCATCTTCCAGTTTATACTGCTTTTTTATGTAATTGATAAGCACTACGGCCTCATTTTTTGACGCCTTCTGCATCATAAGGACGTTGGCATACGAAAGTTTCACCAATACTACGCCTACACCAAGTTTGTCAAGATCATCCTGGGTAAGGTGACGGATACGGGAATCGGTTATCTTTCCGTCTTTTGAGAAAAAAGTGGCGTTTGTATTAATCATTGTAAAATGTTCGGTGATAAAAGGATCTATATGGCTCCTTAATATACCAACCTCCAGGTCCTCCGACTTTTTCAAATCTGATACATCGCCTTCATAATCGCCTATGTATGTTGTGATTTTTGAGTTTGCGAATTGCTTTAAGTGCAATTCATTCTTTATGGCGCTAATATTACCGGTAGAAATATTGAATTCCCTGACCGATAAAGTGTTATAGACAAGCTGCTGAAATTTTATTTTATCTATATCTGAAAGGGGCTGTTCCAATATCAACATTAAGCTATCATCATTTTTCAGGAATGTTTTCTGGCTTGTTATAAGTTTGTCCAATTTTGCTGTATCCGTTTTAAGGTCCTGCATAAGGCCGCGGCATAACTGTTCTACGTGTTCTTTAGCGGTTATATTTTCGCGTATACTCTCGGCAAAAAATCCCATCATTACGGCCAAAAAAATCATTAAGCCCTCAAGGACATATTCCTTAAAGCCTTTCTTTTCTACTTCGGGGTGGTGGTGTACTTCCATTTTAAGTTTGCAGTTTTAAGTTTGCGATGGGCAGTTATTTGCTTATTTATCTTTCAGTCTGCAAACTGCCTACGGCAACTGCAAACTTGCACCTTCACTTCATATCATATTTATTTTCAAAATACTTAATAAGGCCAATGGCATGCTTTTTTAAGTTTTTGGATGTTTTTATCTGCTGCATGGTGGCCTGCTCATAAAACTCCAAATCATTAAAAAGCTTATTGATAAGCGCCTTGTCGTCCGAGTAAAATAATGGTATTTCAATATTGCTTTTAACCGTATCGGGGAACATCGCCTTAACCTTAAAGTTAGCCGCTACGGTGTAAGTACTCCTCAAATTATCCTGGCTTTCCTGAAATGCCGTAGATTGATAATTTTCATATGCCCTTACAGAATGATCGTAGGCAATAACACTATCCTTGTCGGCCAATTTTAATAAACGAAATCCCCCGGCATTTTTTAACTGCTGCATGGTACCGTCGGCAAAATTTATACCATGACTATATAAAGAGTTTTTTAGAATCGGCAGAAGACAGGAAGTGGATCTGTAATCCTTTTCAATCACATCAAAACAAGGTGACAGGTTATTTAATACCTTCAATTTTTTTTGATCAAAGGCTACCAGGCGCGAATAACTAGCAGTATCCCGCCGCAAGTCCTGTACAAATGACCGGATATACTCTTCACCCTTTGACCTGTCAGAAATACTTTCCCTAACGGTTTCTGCAAAAAAGCCCATGGTGACGGCTAAAAAAATCATCAGGCCTTCAAGAATATATTCCTTAAAGCCTTTCTTTTCTACTTCGGGGTGGTGGTGTACTTCCATTTTAGTGATTAGTTATCAGTGATTTGTGACTATTTCTATCTTCCGGACTTTCCGACTTATGCGGACTTTCGGACTTGCCTTACTCATCTTTCAAACCGTATAAATTTTTTAAATAGGTTATCAACCGCGTATCGTAACCTTCGTGGTCAATCACTTTCCTGTTATAATGACTAAGCAAACCCCGCACGGAAAGTACCTTGTTAAAAAACACTTTCAACTTTTGTTTGTCAGCCGAAATTGGCGGGAATTCCGTCGCCGTAAATACTTCATTTTTACGGTGGTTATTATTAATTAAAATTTTAAAGTCGGCTATTTCGTAAGCGTCATTGATTACTGCTGTAAATCCATCATCGTAATACCGTCCCTGGCTGTAAAGCTTATTGTTTAGCTGGTCATATTTTGCAATACTATCTGCTGCGTACTCCTTTTCAATAAACAAGTACCCGCCCGAATTGCGCAATTGCGATAAAGTCTCATCATTGGCTGAAAAAAGGCTGTTTGAAAGTAAATACTTCCCCATGAAAATATAAAACAGTCTGAGGTTGGCCGGCTTTGAAATATCCTGCTCCGATAATAGTATCATACTATCTATCCCTGCTATTTTCTTGCTGTTGTATTTATGCAGGGCATCAAGGGTCTTTACATCGTCATGCAAGTTTCTTACTATGCCCCTTATAAATTTCGTTTCCTTTGCATCATCACTAATATGTTCACGCAAACTTTCAGCAAAAAAGCCCATCATAACAGCTAAAAATATCATCAGGCCCTCCAGGATGTATTCCTTAAGACCTTTCTTTTCTACATCGGGGTGGTGGTGTACTTCCATTTTTTACATCGAAGATCAAATCAACTAAAATTTATAATTCTTGATTATCAAGTGTTCAAGATCAGCCTCAATTGCCTTTTGCCATTGGAGCGATTGAATGTAATGTAACTTTAACATGAGCACCAACGACCCCGCCCGGTTGGCATATTCAGTAAGCTGCATCTTGTCGCGTGTTAACAGCCGTGCACCACGCTCTACAGATAAATCTGCCTGTTTTTCGTTGGGATGAGTAAGATATTTAATATAATACACATCGAAAATTTTCATGCCGTCAGTCCAAAAGTCTTGTACATTTTGGTTAAAAACGCTCGCATCTATTTTTACGACCTCCCTGGTCGCCCAATAATGTACTATTGCATTCGCAACTTGCTGATCCTGTATCAGGCGCAGTCCACCGGTATTTTTTAATTGTACAGATGCCGCATCCGAAAACTCGAACCCGACTAAAATGCCTGATTTCATATTAAGCTGGTATAATTTGAGCTGGACACTGTCTGTAAGTATTTGGGAATGAAGACATTGGAATAAAGAGTCGAGTGCAACTATGGCATGTTTTGTGTAAGCGATCGCATTGTCTATTTGAACAGAGTCCTTCTGCAGGTCGGCAACCATTGCGTGCATGTATTGCTTCTCCCTTTCCCTGTCTGCCATATGCTCACGCAAGCTTTCGGCAAAAAAGCCCATCATTACGGCTATAAATATCATCATGCCCTCCAGGATATACTCCTTGAGGCCTTTCTTTTCTACTTCAGGGTGGTGGTGTACTTCCATTTTCTTCAGTTTGTAGTTGGCAGTTCGCAGTTCGTTAATATATTTCAAGGCACTTTTTATCATTTGTCTGCAAACTGCTCACCGGCAACTGCAAACTATCCCTTTCTCACTCATCTTCTAAATTATACTCTTTCTTTATTAATTTGATCAATTCAACTGCTTTTTTCAATAATTCACTGGCTGCCCGCGATTGTATGATGGATGCATTTTTAACATATTGTATCGTCCCAACGCAAGTGTTTATTGAAGCTGCATCTGCCGAAAACAATTGCGGGTTGCCAACAGGCCTTTCTATTTTGCCCCCACGAAGCATATCATTGAATATCTTCATATTAAATATTTTTTCTGCCGCTTCCCGGTACGACTGCCTCAATGATTCTATCTGGCTCATTTGGAATTCAGTTTCTCTCAAACCCTGATCGTAGGCCATAATACCGTTTGACACTTTTACACTACTTAAAAGCCGCATACTGCCGGAGTTCTTTAATTGCTGCCTGGTACGGTCATTAAAGATTACCTGGTAAACTACCGATATATTTCTGGCGAAAAAATAGATATTGTTTCCTTCCTGTTTTACGTTTGCCGAGTAAAGCAACCTGATAAGCGAATCGGCCATTGTAATGCGGCTTTTTTCGTGAGCAACCAAGGCTGATAAAGTAACCGTGTCTGACCTCAGGTCTTCCACCATTGAGATCATATATTCACGTTCCCTGTGCTTATCCGCAATATGCTCACGCAGGCTTTCGGCAAAAAAGCCCATCATTACGGCAAGGAATATCATCAGGCCTTCAAAAATGTATTCCTTAAAGCCTTTCTTTTCTACTTCGGGGTGGTGGTGTACTTCCATGTTTCAGTTCATTGGTTCAATGGTTCATTGGTTCAATGGTTCATTAGTTCACTGGTTTCCGCTGCGGCTACTTTCGGACTTTCCGACTTCCGGTCTTTCGGACTCCCCTCACTCCCGGTCAAAATGATATTCTTTCCGCAATGCCAGCAATAACTGGTGATTAGCGTCTATATAAGGCTGATAAAATATCTGCCTTGTGGCTCTTATGATCAACAGGTAATAAGCGGCCAGCGATGCTGCATCATCTCTTTTAAAAGCATCCATATTTCTAATTTGATGCGGCATTTTTGAATGAAAGTTGACCTGCTTTATCGCCTGCACGGTCGAAAGCTTTCCATCCTGTGTATATTCATCCTGGAATGTAAAATCATAGTGTTTCAGTAAAAAAGGCCGGGTAAACTCTTCTACAAAAGCATACTCCTGTGTATTCCTGTTGCGCACATTCAAAATAGCCACATTCATCCGGCTAATCGCAATTTGGAGTTCGATCCCTTTAAAATAGCGCAATGTGCCCGAATTTCTTAGCTGGGTTAATATGCCATCATTCGGTTCAAAAATGATAGTAGTGGTTAAAACATACGACCATGTAAAACTCGGGTAAAACTTATCCGATAGTTGGGTAAGGCTGCTGTCGAGTACATACCTTTTGAAATAATTGAGCTGGCGGTCCTTTTCCTCGCGCAGCAATATCTTATTATGCATGTTTACCGAATCGGCATAAACCTCCTGGTAAAGGCTTTTGGCCAGTTCCTTAGCCTTTCCGCCTTCAGAGATATTTTCACGCATGGTCTCGGCAAAAAAGCCCATAGTAACGGCCAGGAAGATCATTAGAAATTCGAGAAAGTACTCTTTCCAGGGTTTCTTCTCGTGGTGCAATTGGGGGTGGTGATGTACTTCCATATTTTAAGGATTGGCTTATCGGTGATTGGTGAACAGTTCTTGAATCATTGCTCATGTTCAAAATGATATTCTTTCCTCAGTTCCTGTAGCAACTCGTGGTTTGCTGCTGTATATTGATCATATGTGAGCTGTATAGTGGCCCTTAAGATCAGTAAATAATAACCCGCCACGCCATCAGCCTCCTCTCTGTTAAAATTATCCAGATCTTTCAACCGGGGTGCAACAGGTGAATGATAATTAGTTTGAGCTAACTGCTGGTTAATATTTAGCTTGCCATGTTGTGTAAAGGCGTCGTGCCATTTAAAATCAAAATGTTTCATGGTAAAAGGTCTCACAAACTCATCAATAAAGGCATATTCCTGGCTGTTTCTGTTCCTTACATTTAAAATGGCTACGTTGAACCTGCTAATGGAATTTTGCAACCCGACACTTTTAAAATAACGCAGTGTTCCGGAATTTCTTAACTGGTTCAAGATGCCGTCATTAGGTTCGAACATAATGGAACTCGTTAAAATAAACGACCAGACATAACACGGATAAAACTTTTCGGATAAATGCGTGAGGCTGCTGTCGGCAACATACTTCCTGAAATATTCCAGTTGTATGTCCTTTCGAAGCCGCATGCTTATTTTAGCCTGCATCGTCACCGAATCAGCATAAACCTCCTGGTACAGGCTTTTTGCCAGCTCTTTTGCTTTGCCATTTTCGGAGATACTTTCTCGCATGGTCTCGGCAAAGAAGCCCATGCTCACGGCCAGGAATATCATTAAAAATTCAAGGAAATATTCTTTCCAGGCTTTCTTCTCGTGGTGCAGGTCGGGGTGGTGATGTACTTCCATTTTTTGATTTGATGTTATTCTTTCTCCGGCGGATATTGTTTATTTATGGTTGCTATAATGGTCATTGCTAAATTCAATTGTTCTTTGAGCAGCGGCCGGTATTGCAATTTGCCTGAATTATACAGCGTGGAGCAAATATTGACAAATTCATTTAGTTGACTTTTGTCAGCTATCGCCTTCGTTACAGGTACCTTTTCTTTGTCAGTCGATGTGATGTTGTACAAGGGGGCATACCAGTTGAATGTTCTCCATCCAGCTTTGTGCTGCTCCATCCGTATATTTTCAAAACGATCGTGCATCTGCTGCAGCCTGAATTGATTGTTCCAGTATTTCAACATTGAGTCAGCAATGGCCTTATTCCTGATCAGACGCATTGAACCGGTACCCTTGAGCTGTGAGGAGGTCCGATCGTTAAAAAATACATCAACGCTGTGCCCTGCACCAAACGACATCCGCAAGACGAGCGAATCAGGTTTTTTGTGTAAGTTTATTTGTAGCATATAACCTAATAATACTATCGCAACACTTAACATCGTAATTAAGTCGTCTCATACTATATTGTAAAGCGGCGGTATCCTTTTTCAGGTCCTCAGCAAACGAACGGATATACTCTTTTTCCCTGTTATTGTCGCTGATATGCTCGCGCAGGCTCTCGGCAAAAAATCCCATGGTAACTGCTAAAAATATCATTAAGCCCTCAAGGATGTATTCCTTAAAGCCTTTCTTTTCTACTTCGGGGTGGTGGTGTACTTCCATTTGTGGTGATTAGCTATCGTGAATGATTTTGTTTTCCGCTCCTCTTCTCTCACTCATTGTTCATATTGTACTCTTTCCTTAGCTCCTGGAGCAGTTTATGATTTGCTGCCACGTATTCCGGATAAGTATTCTGTTTTGTCGATCTTATTAACAGCATATAATATGCTGCAAGTGCAATGGCATCTTTCCTTTTTAGATCTGCCAGGTTTCTGATCTCCGGCGGTACAGCCGGATGAAAATGAGTTTGCTTGATAGCGACCAAAATCGAAAGTTTCCCGCTTTGTGTATAGGCATCATACCAGCTAAAATCAAAATATTTCAGCATAAATGGCCTCAAATACTGCTCGTTAAAGGTGTATTCGTGCACATTTCTATCCCTTACTTTAAAGATTGCCGTATTGATATTGCTAATCGCATTTTGCAGTTCTATCCTTTTAAAGTAGCGTAACGTCCCCGAATTTCGCAACTGGTTCAATACGCCATCATTAGGGTCAAAGATCACGCCGGCGGTGATGATGTAAGTCCAGGTAAAACTCGGATAAAACTGGTCGGATATATGCGTTAGGCTGCTGTCTTTAAGGTACCTCATAAAATACAGCATTTGCTCGTCCTTTTGCTCACGCAGAACCAATTTATCATGCATCGCGATCGAGTCCTTATATATCTCCTGGTAAAGACTTTTGGCCAGTTCTTTAGCTTTCCCGTTTTCCGAAATATTTTCACGAATGGTCTCTGCAAAAAAGCCCATGGTAACGGCTAAAAATATCATTAAGCCCTCCAGGATATATTCCTTAAAGCCTTTCTTTTCTACTTCGGGGTGGTGGTGTACTTCCATTTTCGGTTTATTAGTGTCTGCTATCCTTTTTTGGACTCTCCCATCACTTATCTTTTATACCATATTCCTTTTGCAGGGTATGTATTAAGTTTGTGGAGTGCATCTCCATTTCTTTCAGGCGTTCAACATAAAAAGATACCACGCCGCCATAAACCGAGGCCGCGTTGCCTGCTATAGTCAATGTTTTTTTATCGTGGGTCAACAGCATGTCGCTATAAGCAGCATCGCCTGGTTTTAGCATCGCCAGTTTTGTTTTACCGTCCAGTGTGCTCCAATATTTCAAATTAAATATTTGCTCCGTCAGTTCAGCCCAGTTGTTCAGGTAATGTTCATAGGCTACCTGCTGATCCTTCAGTTTCTTTGCCTCCTCATCGTAAGCTATGATGCTGTCTGCTGCTGCTTTTTTCCTGATCAGCCGCATTCCTCCCGAGTTTTTCATTTGGCTTATTGTCCTTTCAACCGGGTTGACAACTTCCGGGTGATAAGTTGCATGAAGATATAGACGGTAAAGAACAGCGTCATTGGTTGTTGACGGATCATAACCAAAGCACATTTCTTCCACCGAATGAATAGCTTTTAGACGGGCTAAATTCGCTTTGATGCACCGATGAATAGCTGCGGTATCTGTGCGCGCATCCTCGATCATCGATTTAATATATTCGTTCCCCTTTGACGCATCGCCGATCCCTTCCCTGATGCTTTCGGCAAAAAAGCCCATCGTTACAGCTAAAAATATCATCAGGCCCTCCAGGATATATTCCTTAAAGCCTTTCTTTTCTACTTCGGGGTGGTGGTGTACTTCCATTTGTCAGTTTGCGGTTTTGAGTTTGCAATTGGCAGTTATTATTTCAATTTATTCATCTGTCTGCAAACTACTCCAGTTTATATTCCTTTTTCAATTCGGTTAAAACCTTATCTGCTACTACTAATTGTTTTTTATACTCCTGTACCGACCGAAGGGTCGAAATTTTGATCAGAACAACCAGGTTAAGGTATTTCTTTCTTAAAGGCTGGCTCCAGTTTGTCCGTACTTCGTGCGTTATCTTTTCCTTTGTCATAATATCGTAAGATACCTCTAAATTGGCCTGGTCGATAATGAATGGAATAAACTGATCGGTTGTGAACTTCTGTGTGATATCTTCACGACGCACTACGTTCCTCGCCTGCAAATCGTATTCGTTCATCAGGTCGACCATGCGCTGTTTAAAATCCCGAATTGCGCCGGCAGATTTGATCTGTTCATAGCTACCTGTTGTTGGCTCAAAAGGCAAAACCTGGGTTGATACTAACCCTTTCGTATAAAAGATAGTATCACCGGAGGGTGTTTCGGGTTGATGAAGTACTGTGACGATGCTGTCAATCGCAGCTATTTTGTGGGCGCTAAACCGTAGTGCCTGGTGCAGCAGTAAAGTATCCTTTTTTATATCGGCATTGTAAGATTTGGCAAACTCTGCGGCACGCCCGTTTTCGGCAATGCTTTCGCGGATGTTCTCGGCTATAAAGCCCATTAAAACAGCAAGGAAAATCATTAAGCCTTCAAGCAGATACTCCTTAAAGCCTTTCTTTTCTACTTCGGGGTGGTGGTGTACTTCCATTGTTTTGGTCATTAGTCATTAGGGCATTAGAATTGTCCGCTGGTACTTTCCGACTTATGCGGTCCCGAGAGCTATCCGGATTCGGACTTCTCATTCTATTCCAAATCATATTCCCTCCTCAGTTCCTGCAATAAATGGTGGTTTGCCTGTATATATGGATCATAGAAAAGCAACTTGGTGATCCGGGTAAGCAGCATGTAATGTGTGGCAAGAGCTTCTGCGTCGCCCTTGTTAAAATCACCGATATTTCTGATCTGGTGAGGCCGCTCTCCGGCGAATTGAGGGTTTTCCAATATCGCTTGCAAACCCGTGACTTTACCGTGCCGGGTTAACTCATCCTCCCAGTCAAAGTCATAGTATTTCTGCATAAACGGCCGCGAAAACCCTTCAACAAAGGCATCTTCCTGGCTGTTCCTGTTTCTTAAATTTAAGATAACCACGTTCATCCGGCTAATGGAATTTTGCAGTTCGATACTTTTAAAATACCGAAGCGAGCCGGAGTTTCGCAACTGGTTCAATATCCCATCGTTCGGCGTAAACTGGATGACACTTGTTACGGCAAACGTCCAGAAAAAAGCCGGATAAAATTTAGACGATAATTGTACCAGGCTGCTATCCTTAACATATTTTCTGAAATAATTGATCTGCTGTTCCTTCGCAGCACGCAGTTTTAACCGGTATTGCATGTTTACCGAATCAGCGTAAACCTCCCTGTACAAGCTTTTAGCAAGTTCAGTCGCATGTGCCTTCTCGGTAGTATTTTCTCTCATAGTTTCGGCAAAAAAACCCATCGTTACAGCCAAAAATATCATCAGGAACTCCAGCAGGTATTCCTTCCAAGGTTTCTTTTCGTGATTCAGTTGCGGGTGGTGGTGTACTTCCATTTTTCTTGGTCATTAGTCATTGGGGCATTGAGTCATTGATTTTAAATGCAATTTCTTCCAGGCATCCTCATTCATCTTCCAGATGATATTCCTTTTTTATAAAAACTATCAAACTTGTGGCTTTGTACGATGCCCGTTTCATGTTATCAATAAACAAGCGACCAAGCACCTGATGAATAAACAGGCGGTTATAATATAATTCAACCAGTTCTTTATCAGGCGTTATAAATGCCGGTTTACCAGTATTGATGAAACTTGATGTATCAGCATAATATCTTCCGGCAAAGTTTTTACCAGGTTTCAATTCTTTATAGTGGATTGCCCTTGCTTCAATATCTTTATACGCGTACATGGTATTCTTTAAGTCATTGCATTGAGTGATCATAATGGTGTTTTGATAATTATCATAGATTATAATACTGTCTGTAACTTTTGCATTCCGTATTAACCTGAAATTACCTGCATTGCGCAGTTGCTGAATGGTGCGATTGTTATAGCTGTAGCCAGAATAAACCCAGAAGCGATGTGATACAACACGATTAATAATATCACCATCGGGTTTGTCCGATTTCAAACAGCTTAACATGGTGTCAACATTTAAAAAAATGCTCTTGAAATCTTTTACCTCAGAATTGAGGCTGGCGGTATCTGCTTTCAGATCCTGCACCATACTGCGCATAAACTCTGTTTCCTTCGCGTGGTCGCTCATGTGCTCCCTGATACTTTCTGCAAAAAAACCCATCATTACGGCAATAAATATCATCAGGCCCTCAAGGACATATTCCTTAAATCCTTTCTTTTCTACTTCGGGATGGTGGTGTACTTCCATTTTAATGATTTAGGTTTAAGCTTAAAAAGCGGCTGGCCGGAAACTGATGGAATAAAATAAGAAGTGGTAAACGCTCCATTGTGACCGGCTAATAGTTTAGAACTCTAAATATATTTAAAATGAATGAAAGTCAACTATTTGCGATGAAAAAGCAATACTGGTTAAAATCACTCTTTTTAGCTGATAAATTTGTGAAGGTTTAGTTACCTTGATAATTATAATGAAAACGCTTGACGACCTGCTGCTCCTCGGCGACCCGCGCCTGTACGACGTGTGTGAACCCGTAACACAAACCGAACTGCCTTTGGTCAAAGAATGGGTAGCTGATATGCATAATGTCATGTTGCAGATAAGGGAAAAGTACCATTTTGGGAGGGCCATAGCCGCGCCGCAATTGGGCATTATGAAACGACTGGTTTATATGAATATCGATCAGCCGGTAGTATTTATCAATCCCGAAATGCACGATTTGAGCGATGAGAAATTTGAACTTTGGGACGATTGCATGAGCTTCCCAAACCTGCTGGTCAAAGTTTCCCGGCACAGGTCTTTAACCATCAAATATATTGACGAAAACTGGCAGCCCCGGCAATGGCAAATGAGCGACAGCCTGGCCGAACTGCTGCAGCACGAGTGCGACCACCTGGATGGGATACTTTGCACTATGCGGGCTTTGGATGAAAAGGCGTATAAGTGGCGGCTATAGTTTATTTCAGCAGTTTATAAAAATGCGTCGCTATTAAAAGGTTAATTATATCAATAGCAAAATGCGCCGCTATCAGTACTTTGATATTGCGATATTTCTGGTAATGCACGCCGAACATAATACCGATGAGAAAAGCGAATATAACCTCGCGCAAACTTTTATAACTGAAATGGATCGCACCGAATAAAAACGCCGAAATCACAATAGGCAGGTAACGGTTTTTGATGAGCAGCGATAGCCGGGTTAGTATGTAGCCCCTGAAAATCAATTCTTCAGTTACCCCGGCAGTAA
>Ga0207064_1067_pt1 | contig 15778 bp, 13 predicted proteins | sample Alteio_BWMinCont_26_FD_153488 | JGI IMG/M metagenome (GOLD analysis project Ga0207064, IMG submission 153488) | Enriched cells from forest soil in Barre Woods Harvard Forest LTER site, Petersham, Massachusetts, United States -... | ecosystem: Environmental > Terrestrial > Soil > Temperate forest >...
TGTTCGCACATGGATACCGCGCCTGATTGCAGCGGTACCGGGGTCAAACCAATTATTCATGAGAATTACCAGGGCCAGGACCTGGTTTTGCCCGATGATACATCGCAGGTGATCAGGATGTCAGAACAGCATGACCTTAATAATCAAATAGGCGATGATATTATCACAGCGAGCGGAACTACCCTCCTTGGAGCTGATAATAAAGCCGGCGTTGCCGAGATCATGGATGCCTGTTACCAGTTGGTGAACCATCCGGAGATCAAACACGGCCAGATCAGGATATTATTTACGCCGGATGAAGAAATAGGCCGGGGAGTTGATAAAGTCGATATTGAAAAACTGGGCGCCTATGCGGGGTATACTATGGACGGTGAAAGCGCCGGGAATATGGAAAATGAGACCTTTTCGGCAGACGGGGCGAAGCTGATCATAAACGGGATAAGCGCGCACCCCGGTTTCGCGAAGGGCAAAATGCAAAGCGCGATTAAAATTGCCGGGCAGATCATTGCTATGCTGCCTCATGAGTTGTCGCCCGAGATGACCGAAGGTAAACACGGCTTTATCCACCCGGTAAGTATCCGTGGCCATGTGGAAACGGCTGAGATAGATTTTATTTTTCGCGATTTTGATGAACATAAACTAAAAAATCAAGCCGAAGTTATCCGTGAGGTGACCGAAAAAACCCTTGCACGGTTTCCCGGCTGCAGTTACACGCTGGAGGTGAAGCCGCAGTACCGCAATATGAAAAAGATGCTGGATAAGCACCCCGAGATTGTTGAATACGGAATGGAAGCTATGAGGCGCGCCGGTTTGGATGCCAGGTTGTGCAGCATACGCGGCGGCACGGACGGATCGAGACTGTCATTTATGGGATTGCCCTGCCCTAATATTTTTGCCGGGGAGCACGCATTTCACAGCAAGCACGAATGGGTATCGGTGCAGGATATGCAAAAAGCGGTGGAAACCATATTGCATTTGTGTGAGATTTGGGAAGAGAGAGCATAAGGGTAGTAGAGACGCATAATTATGCGTCTCTACAAAATTATTTTTCCGCCAACAGCTGATTCGTCAGTTTTTCAAACTCCGCTACAAATTCGGTATAGTATTTACCTGTTCCCGGCCCTGTGAAGCCGGTATGTATTTTACGTACATTGCCTTTTTTATCAATGATGATCGTAGTGGGGAAACCTTTGTAATCGGCCAGCATGGGCAGGCTTTTCATCGGGTCATCGTGATACATGGTATAACCCGTAATGAGGAGTGGGTAAGGTACATTGAACTTGTTTTTTACCGCCAGGATCAGTGGCTTCGATTTTTCAAAATTTGAGGTACGCTCATAGGCAAGGCCAATTACTTCAACCCCTTTTAAGTGAAATTTTTTGTAGTAGCTAACCAGGAACGGGGTTTCGTCCATACAATTAGGGCACCAGGAACCTAACATTTGCACGATAACTACTTTATTTTTGAAGCGCAGATCGCTCAATGACACTTTTTTCCCGTTAATATCAGGGAAAGAGAATGCTATTTTTTTGTACCCTGCCTTCAAATATGTCAAAGAATAGGCATCGGGTAATTTAGCGTTTGCATCTGCCGTAGCCGTCCAATTGGTCGCTTCAGCATACTCCGACTGGTCTTTCCCATCCAGGATGGTTTTCGCATTTTTAATATCGGCGATAAACAAAAAGGCGTGTCCGCCGTCAAAGGTTGACAAGTACAATTTATTGCCGGCAACGGTTCCCTCAAGGTAGCGATCGTCGCCGGTAGTAGTTAAAAACGTTCCGGTAACATGCGCCCCCCACCTGTTTAAATTCCCCCACCCTGATATCTTTCTTATCTCCTTCGCCGAATGTTGCCGACCATCTGCCGGTTATATTAAATGCCGGCTTTTCGGCTGACTCGAAAAACCTCCAGGACTGACCTGGTTCAGCGGAGAAATCCATCGCCATGTCCTTGTCAGCATAATGTTTTATCCACTTTCCTGTTAAACCTGTTCCTGTTGACTTTAATTTGAATTCGGAGTTAAATAAAGGCATGTGAACCAACACCGAATCGCCCTGAAACTTTATATCGGTCACTTTTATCCGCTCGGCGCCGTTCATGATGATAAGCTGCTGTCTGCCAGCGTTTTCCTTTATTTCGAAATTAAACGGTAGCTCGTTACCGGCAGAGTTTTTCAAAGCCCCGCGCCAGGTACCGGTTTTCAGGTGGTTTTGGGCCGAAGCTCTATTGATAAAGGTGGGTAATAAGGCGAATAATAAGAAATACTTGAAACGCATCCTAGCAGTTTGTTAAGTGGTAATACTTTTCAAAGTAAGCGAAAAACCAACGGATTATTTCAGCACTTCTCTCGAAATGACAATCCTTTGAATTTCAGAGGTGCCCTCGTATATCTGTGTGATCTTGGCATCGCGCATCAGGCGTTCTACATGGTATTCTTTTACATAGCCGTAACCGCCGTGTATCTGTACCGCCTCGACCGTGGTTCTCATTGCCACTTCCGATGCATATAATTTAGCCATTGAGCTTGCTTGTGCGTAGGGCAGGCCGTTATCCTTTAACCATGCCGCCTTAAGACAAAGCAGGCGCGCTGCTTCTATTTGCGTAGCCATGTCCGCCAGTTTGAATTGGATAGCCTGCAGGTCGGAAATGGTTTTTCCGAACGCTTTACGCTGCCTCGAATATTCTAAAGCCAATTCATACGCCCCTGACGCTATACCTAACGCCTGCGAAGCTATACCGATCCGGCCACCTTCAAGCGTCTTCATCGCGAACTTGAAACCGAAACCATCCTCGCCTATGCGGTTTTCTTTAGGGACTTTCACATCGCTGAACATCAGCGAATGCGTATCCGAGCCGCGAATGCCGAGTTTATTCTCCTTCGGGCCAACGGTGAAACCCTCCATGCCTTTTTCCACGATCAGCACATTGATGCCGTGGTGCTTTTTTTCGGGGTGGGTTTGGGCGATAACCAAATAAGTAGAAGCCGTACCGCCGTTGGATATCCAGTTTTTGGTACCGTTGAGCAAATAATGATCGCCCATATCTACCGCGGTGGTACGCTGCGAGGTGGCATCTGATCCTGCTTCAGGCTCTGATAAGCAGAATGCGCCTATTTTTTCGCCTTTAGCCAAAGGGACGAGGTATTTCTGCTTTTGTTCCTCGGTCCCGAATTTTTCAAGGCCATAGCAAACCAACGAGTTATTGACCGAAACAATCACTGAAGCTGAAGCGTCAATTTTTGACAGCTCTTCCATTGCCAGCACGTAGGATATTGTATCCATACCGCTGCCACCGTATTCCGGGGGAACCATCATGCCCAAAAAACCAAGCTCACCTAATTGCTTAACTTGTTCGGCCGGGAATTTCTGATGCTCATCGCGTTCGATCACCCCTGGTTTGAGCTCAGTTTGCGCGAAATCTCTTGCGGCCTGGCGTATCATTAATTGTTCTTCGGAAAATTCGAAATGCATTTTGGTTTTTGGTAATTTGTAGTGCCAAAGTTAATGCTATGCGTGCATAGTAAAAAGCGAGGATATAAAAAAAGAGAACTTTATATAAAGTTCTCTTTCCCCTAATTAATTTAAACTATTGATTAAACCCAAAACAAAGAACAAATTGACTCAGCTTGGGCGTCTGAGGTTTAACACAAAATAAAGTTTTTCATAGGTAGATGAATCTTTATTTTTTCACAGATTGTATGCAGGGCCGCTATGTGTAGTACAAAGGTAAAGCCATATTAAATATTGGCAATGACGAATACGTCAGAATTTGTATATTGGGGTATTTATTTTGTTACACGCATAAAGAATAATCCACATAAAATTATTTATTAGATTGCAGACCGTTTGCCGATCAAACCGAGAACGATACTATGTTACTAACTGATTTTGAATATCTTAACAAATCTGAAGATGCATTTAAAAAGAAGATCGCATTGCAGATAAAAAATCTGAGAAGACAAAACCGGGTAACGCAGGAAAAATTTTACAGCGAGACAAATATTAATATCGCGAGGCTCGAATCAGGAAAAGTCGACATCCGTTTAGACACCTTGCGAAAGGTTTGTTACTACTTTGATGTGTCATTATCAGGCTTTTTTCATGGTATTTATTAGCTAAATCTATTTTTGTAAACATTCATTTAGCTGTAAGTCCGTTATTGGATACAACGGATGTACATTATAACAAACATTTTCTCCAAAAATCTGCCAAAAAATACCAGGATTTGGAGCATTTTCACATCATTTGCCAGGGATTGCCTTATTAAGAGGTACTTTCGGTGTTCGATATGGTGGCGCATTCAACATATAAATTTTACACGCCGCTCCCAAACCCGCAGGGGCTATTTTAGCTAAGTTTGTCTTAAAAGTATTCTTATGAAGAGAATTATAAAAAAACCGATCACCTATATGGCTGCTGTTGCAATCATCGGGTTGTGTGCCTATCAAACTAAAATTTCAGGGCCGGTGAATGATCCGGTTTTTCAAAACCTTGATCCGACTGTTAAACCCGGAGACGATTTTTTTAGCTACGCCAACGGCGGTTGGATAAAAAGAAACCCGATACCAGCGGCCTATTCAAGCTGGGGCATCGGTAACGTGGTGCAGGAAGAGATTCGCGAACGGCTCAAAAAAATAAATGATGATGCATTAAATGCCAATGCGCCCGCAGGTTCAGCAACGCAAAAAATAGGCGACTTTTATTATACCGGACTCGATAGTGCCGGCATTGAAAAAGCCGGCATTGGTCCTTTACAGGAACAGCTGAACGCTATCGAACAGGCAAAGGATGTGCAGGGCATATTGGATGCGGCGGCCTTACTTACCACTACAGGCACGCGCAATTTTATTGGGTCTCGGGTGGGCCAGGACGATAAAAACAGCTCGAAAATGATGGTGCAGCTGGGCCAAACCGGCCTTGGCCTGCCAAACCGCGATTACTATTTTAAGACCGACGCGCGTACCACACGCATCCGAAACGATTATACCACAAAACACCTGCCCGCCATGCTGGCTTTATCCGGCTGGGACCAGGCCCGTGCGGAAGCGGGCGCTAAGGGTGTTTACAGCATTGAAAAGTTTTTGGCCGACAGCAGCCGCAAACTGGAGAACCTGCGCGATCCGTACCGGAACTACAATAAGCTGACGGTAGCGCAATTGAACAGTTTAACGCCCGGCATTGATTGGAACGACTTGTTCAGGAAACTTGAATATACATCGGTGGATTCGGTGATCGTCGGTCAGCCGGAGTATTACCGGGCCGTAAGCACAGCATTAAAGACTTTTAGCGTAGATGACTGGAAAGCATACCTCCGTTGGAAGCTGGTCTCATCTTATGCGCCTTATTTAAATGATGCGTTAGAGCAGGAAAGCTTCCGTTTTGGAGGAAAAGTATTACGCGGACAAAAAGAACAGCTGCCAAGATGGAAAAGGGTGCTCGACGTAGAAAACGGCTTAATGGGCGAGCTGTTGGGTCAGCTATTTGTGCGCGAGTATTTCCCCGAAAAAAGCAAGGAACGTTACGTTGCGATGGTTGAGGCCATCAGGCAATCGTACAGGGAACATATCCAAAAAATTGGATTGGATGAGCGACGAAACCAAGGCCAGGGCCCTGGCCAAATTAAACGCGATACATCCGAAAGTGGGATATCCTGATAAATGGAAGGATTTTTCTAAGCTGACTATGGGCCGCGCATCGTACGCCGCCAACGTGATGAACGCCAGGCACTGGTCGTACGGGGTTAATATCAACAAGTTGGGTAAGCCTGTTGATCACCTGGAATGGGGCATGACGCCGCAGACCTATAATGCCAGCTACAGCCCGTCGAATAATGAGATAACCCTGCCGGCCGCGCAGTTTTTGATACCGGGCATAAAGGACGACCAGGTGGATGACGCGGTGGCTTATGGCTACGTAGCCGCATCAACCATCGGGCACGAGATAACACATGGCTTTGATGATGAAGGGCGCCAGTACGACCTGAAAGGCAATTTAAAAGCATGGTGGACGCCGCAGGATTCGGCAAAATTTGCGCAGCGCGCCCAAATGCTGGCCGACCAGTTTAGCAGTTATGTGGTTTTGGACAGCCTGCACGTAAACGGTAAGGCTACCTTAGGCGAAAATATTGCCGACCTGGGCGGCATTGTATTAGGTATCGATGCCTTTAAGAAAACGCAGCAATACAAAGAAGGCAAAAAGATAAACGGGCTAACGCCTATGCAGCGCTTTTTCCTCGGTTATGCGCTGGGCTGGCTCGGTCATGAGCGCGATGAAGTGCTGGCCAACCAAATACTGACCGATGTACACGCCCCGGGATTTTTGCGGGTAAATGGCCCTTTCAGTGATGTGCCTGAGTTTTACGCGGCCTTCCACATCAAAAAAGGCGATAAAATGTGGCTTGATCCGGATAAAAGAGTAAAGATCTGGTAAACAAATTGTAGAGACGCATGATTATGCGTCTCTACGGTTATATTTGGGCGATGCAAATCATACACGAGCTGCAAGACTGGTGGCACCAAGCCAGCTGGTTCGAGATCGTCGGTGCGATCACCGGCTTCTTCTGTGTCTATCTCGCTTCTGTCAATAATATATGGAATTGGCCCATAGCTATTATCAGCACCGCCTTGTATGTATATGTATTCGCCCAGAAAGGCTTTTATGCCGATATGCTGCAATACATTTATTTGTGCGCTATGAGCATGTATGGCTGGTGGTTCTGGGGCAGGCATCCCAAAACGGAAGATAAGGTTCCTGTCGTTTTGATCACAAAAAAACAAATGATCGTATCAGCCCTAATTGTAATTGTAGCGACCCCGGTATTGGGTTATACTTTGATAACCTTCGCGGCAACGTTGCATTACGACCCTCCCGCATATCCTTACCTTGACAGTTTTTGTACTTCGTGCAGCCTCGTTGCACAAGTTTTCTTAGCACGGAAAGTACTTGAAAACTGGATCATCTGGTTTTTTGTCGATATTATCTATGTCGTCATGTATTTCAGAAAAGGCCTTGAGTTTACTTCGGTCTTATTTATTGCATATATCATCATAGCGATAAACGGCTACTTTGATTGGCGCAAGGATTATAAAAAGCAACTTGCCTGATGGAAAAAGCCGCCAACCGCCATGCGCCAACCGCCCCGCTCAAAATAGCAATCGTCGGCCCGGAATCCACTGGTAAATCCACCATGTCGGCTTACCTGGCCGAACATTACCATACCGTTTGGGTGCCCGAATTTGCAAGGGGTTATTGCGAAAATCTCACTGAACCACCTACCTGGCAGGACGAGATCAATATGTTTTACGGTCAACTTGCGCTTGAAGGAGAATATCTGCCCAAAGCCAATAAGCTGCTTATCTGCGATACCACATTTATCACTGTGAAAATATGGAGCGATTACACCTTTGGCCGTTCACCGCAGGAGGTTTTGGATGAATTACCCAAACATCCCTATGACCTTTACTTGCTGCTTAGTATCGATCTGCCCTGGGAAGAGGATCCGCTGCGGGATTTCCCCCACATGCGCGGGCATTTTATGGATATTTGGTATAAGGAACTAAATGCTTTGAATGCTAATTACGTGCTTATTTCAGGAATTGGTAAGGAGAGATATAATAGTGCGGTAGCGGCGATAGATGGCTTTTTGATGTCGGATTCGTCCGTTAGTTAGCTTAAATCAACAATCGATAATATCCTTGACAATAATAAACCTATTTTAGATTGTTGATTTAAGCTAATGGCAGCGTAAACCAAAAAGTGCTGCCTTTACCTAATTCACTATCCACGCCTATATGCCCTTTATGCTTTTTGATGATTTCCGCACAAATATAAAGTCCCAACCCTAAACCGGAGCCTTGAATACCATGGGTTTCCACCCTGTAGTAACGGTCAAATAAATGATTTAACTTATCGGCTGTAATGCCCGGGCCTTTGTCAGTTACCGATACTTTGGCCATATTATTTACCTTTTCAACATATACCTTAATGATTTTTGAGTCAGGGGCATATTTAATGGCATTATTAACCAGGTTTACCATTACCTGGTCTATTCGTTCAGCATCTGCGCAAATTTGAAGTTCCTTGTCACCTTCAGTAGTAATGCTATACATGCCTTCAATCCGTATGTAATGGCAGCAATCATCAATTATTTTAGCTATAGTGAATAGCTTTTTGTTCAATTGAAGCTGCCCTTCATTTACTTTGGTTGCATTTAACAAGTCTTCAACAAGGACAGTAACTTTACCTAAACTTTTGTTTGCTTGCCCGATAAGGTTTGGCAACATGGCATGAGAAGGGTTACCTTTCATCCTGTCCAAAACTTGCAGGGTGGCTTTCAGGGCAGTTATCGGTGTTTTCAATTCATGGCTGGCTATGCTGATAAAATCATCCTTCTGTTGTTGCAATAACCTCAATTCATGAATATCAGTTGCTGTACCGACCCATAACAAGGCTTTCCCTTCGTCCTTGTTGATTGGCAATAAGCGGCCCAGGTGCCATCGGTAAATACCTTCTGCACTTTTAATACGAACTTGAAATTCGCCACCGTTACTACTTTCCCGGATCTTTCTGAATTGGTCTAATGTAAATTGCAGGTCATCAAGATGAATCGCTTTCCGCCATCCCCATGTTTTGGTTTGTCCGCAATCCAGCCCGGTATAGTCATGCCATCGCTGATTGTAAAAAGTGACATCGCCTTCATAGGTATTCGTCCAGGCTATTTGAGGAATGGTTTCCATCATATTGCGAAACCGGTTTTCGCTTTCAGTTAAAGCTCTTGTACGATTTGTTACCCTTTCTTCCAGTTCCTGGTTTAATAGTAAAAGATCCTGGTTAATGATCCTAACCGTTTCTTCCTCCTTAATAAGTAATTCAGTTTTTTCATTCAGTTCATCGTTTGTCTGCCTTAATTCTTCGGTTAATTGGGCCAAATCCGCTGCCCGCCGTTCTTTTTCTTCGTTTTGAATGACCAACTCCCTGTTGGCAATGATCAATTCTGCGGCACGATGTTCCTTCTCTTCGTTTTGAAAGGCAAGTTCTATATTAGCTATTAATAATTCTGCGGCACGATTTTCTTTTTCGCCATTTTGGAAAGCGAGTTCAACATTAGCAATTAGCAACTCTGCCGCGCGATTTTCCTTTTCACCATTTTGAAAGGCGAGCTCGGCATTGGCAATGTGTAATTCTGCGGCACGATTTTCCTTCTCGCTGTTTTGAAAAACAAGCTTTTTGTTAGCGATCACTAACTCTGCGGCACGATTTTCTTTTTCGCCGTTTTGGAATGCGAGCTCAATATTGGCGATGACTAATTCCGCAGCACGGTTTTCCTTCTCCTCGTTTTGGAAAATAAGTTCATTATTTGCTATGGCTAGTTCTGCGGCACGGTTCTCTTTCTCCCCGTTTTGAAAGACCAGTTCTTTATTGGCGATCACTAATTCTGCCGCGCGATTTTCCTTCTCGTTATTTTGAAAGATCAATTCCTTGTTAGCAACGGCTAATTCTGCCGCCCGGTTCTCTTTTTCGATATTTTGAAAGGCCAGCTCTTTATTAGCGATGACCAATTCTGCGGCACGATTCTTTTCGCCGACTTTTTGAAGCGCCAGTTCCACATTAACGGAGACTAATTCGGCGGCGCGGTTTTCTTTCTCCCCGTTTTGAAAGGCTAATTCTTTGTTGGCGATCACCAATTCAGCCGCCCGGTTCTTTTTCTCTTCATTCTGAAATGCAAGTTCCTTATTGGCGATCACCAATTCAGCCGCCCGGCTCTTTTTCTCCTCATTTTGAAAAACCAGCTCTTTATTTGCGATGACTAATTCTGCAGCCCGATTTTTTTTCTCCCCGTTTTGAAAAGCCAATTCCTTGTTGGCAATCACTAATTCCGCGGCGCGGTTCTCCTTCTCTTTATTTTGAAAAGCAAGTTCCTTATTAGCGATTACCAGTTCTGCAGCACGGTTTTCCTTCTCGCCGTTTTGATAGGCCAGTTCAATATTAGCAAGAATGAGTTCTGCGGCACGGTTTTCTTTTTCTTCGTTTTGGAAGGCAAGTTCCAGGTTAGCGATAACCAGTTCTGCGGCGCGATTTTCTTTTTCGCCGTTTTGATAGGCGAGTTCTATGTTTGCCAGGATCAATTCTGCGGCCCGTTTTTCTTTCTCTTCGTATTGAAAGGCAAGTTCCTTATTAGCAATTGCCAATTCATCCGACTTCTTTTTGTCCATATTCAGTCCCTACAAAGTCGGTTTTTTTAAAAGAGCGGCATTACAGTGGTAGTAACACAGCCGTATCAACAAATTGTTTTGATTATATTCAATAAAGCGGGGTTTAAATAGCGTTACAAATCCCGCTTCTATTGGCCAGATCCCAAGCGGCAAAATGAAAAATCAAAAACCCCTCTCAGACCATCAAAAACGCGGATTAGGTGAAGCAATTTCGACTTTGCAAAATTCGACATTCGAAATCCTCAACGAATTTCTTTATCTTAAATTAACGTTTGATGCAACGTTCAAAAATACGATGCGTCATATAGTGTGAAAGCTTGAAATTTGGAATCCGTATTTGTTGATAAGCATTATGCCCTTGTGGCCGAGTGCAAGCAGGGCAGTAAAAAAGCCTGCTTCGAGCTTTATCGTTTGTATTCAAAAGCGATGCTGAACGTGGCCTTCCGGATAGTGGGGAGCGTTGATGAAGCCGAGGATGTGTTGCAGGATGCTTTTGTAGATGCTTTCAACCGGATAAGGGATTTCAGGCAGGAAACTACGTTCGGGTTGTGGCTGAAGCAGATCGTGGTGCACCGGGCCATAAACATGCTGCGCAAACGTAAGCTGGATATGGTGGAGCTGGGCGAGGACATGTTGGATAATCTACCCGATGAGGAAAGCGAGGATGACGAGGAGATACAATATAAGGTGGCGCAGGTAAAAGAAGCGATAAAGGAGTTGCCCGAAGGATATAGGTTAGTGTTATCATTATACTTGTTGGAAGGATACGATCACGAAGAAATAGGACAGATACTGGATATATCAGAAAATACCTCGAGAACACAGTTCCTGAGGGCGAAACGAAAACTAAACGAGATATTAATAAGAAAAGGAATATCATCATGAGCAAGAGATTGGAGGATTTTATTAAAAGCAACCGCGAACAGTTCGACGACCTGGAACCGTCGGCCGACCTGTGGAGCAGGATCGAAAAACATTTGCCTGCCGAAGGGGCTATCCCTCAAAAGCGCGAAGCGAAGATGTTTTCGCTAACCTTTGTTTTGAAGGTCGCGGCATCAGTTATCATCGTTATGGGGATAGCTTTCGCTTTGTATATACGCAATGAAAAAAGCAAAGGGGTCGACCTGGCATCCATAAACCCGGTATATGCCAAACAGCAAGTGCAATATGCGTCGATCGTCGAGTCAAAAATGTCGGAACTAAAGTCGCTTACAAAAAACGACCCTGAGATGTACCAGGAGTTCTCAAAAGAAATAGCCAAGATGGATTCGACCTATAAAAGACTGAACAGCGATTTGGCCACCAGTCCTAACCAGGAATATGTGTTAAAAGCGATGATCAGGAATTTACAGATACAAACCCAGGTGCTGAACCAGCAGCTGTATATTATTGAACAATACAATCAAATGAAAAAGGACCCCCAAAATGACACTAAAGATATTTAAACCTTTCACAATGATGGCCCTGCTGCTGATGGCAGGGCAGGGCTTCTCGCAGGATACCACCTGGCGTGACAGCAAACGTTCCAGTGACTTGATAAAGATCACCGGACTTAACCTGGATGTGGATATGCATCAGCTTAACGTGGCCATGAATGACCTGAAAATAAGCCTGAACGACGGGTTAAAGGAGTTGAATAGTAACTTGCATGTATTGGCTCCGGAAATTAAGGACCTTGTCAAAAATATAAGCATCAGCGTCAATAATGACGTCCGCCTCGATGAATTGGTACAGCGGGGTGATATCAGTGAAAAGGTAAAGAATTATAGTAAATCTTACCCCATGGATGGTAACGACCGTCTGAATATCAGTAACCAGTTCGGCAAAGTGATCGTCAGTACCTGGAACAAGAATGAGGTTCAGGTGGATGTACAGATCAAAAGCTACTCGGATGATGAGCATACCGCCCAAAAGATGATCGATAACATCGATATTTCGGATAATAAGAGTGGTGACCAGGTATCGTTCAGCACCAGTTTCGGGCACGGCAGCAACGGTTCAATATGGGACCTTTTCAATTCGCAGAATGACCATCATAAGGTTGAAGTGAATTACACGATCCATATGCCGGCCAAAAACGCGCTGAGTATACGCAATAAATACGGTTCTACCGAGATACCGGACATGGACGGCAGGGTAAGCATTGATTGCGCCTATGGCAGTTTTGCAGGCGGGTCGCTTATGGGTGCCGACAACCAGATAAATGTTCGTTACGGCAGTGCAAAATTGGAGAACCTTACATCGGCTGACGTGAATGTAAGCTATGGCAGCCTGGATATGGGTAATGTGGGCAGCCTGAATGCCGGCCTTCATTATTCCTCGGCTAAAATCGGCAAGATCAAGAATTCGGCCAGTATCAATGGGCACTATGCGGGAGGGATTAAGATAGAAGGCCTGGATAAAGACTTCAAAAGCTTTTCTTATAGTTCCAGTTATTCAAGCCTGACCATTGGGATCGACAATGGCACCAACGCCAATTTTGATGTAACGGTAAGATATGGCGGTTTTGATTATGGCGGCGTACCTCTTGAAATTACAGAGAAAACACCTTCAGACGATAGCAAAGGCTGGAAGCCAACCAAAAATTTTAAAGGACACATCGGTAAAGGTGGCGGCGGTACCATCAATATCAGCACCAGCTACGGCGGTGTGAAGTTTGAGTGATTTTCTGTAGAGACGCGATACTTCGCGTCTCTCGTCGTTCTAAGACGCGAAGTTCTAAGACGCGAAGTTCTAAGACGCGAAGTTCTAAGACGCGAAGTATCGCGTCTCTACGAAATTCTGCACAATAATCCTTTTAAATACTCCCCTTCAGGGAACGAGGTGCGAACAGGATGGTCTTCGGGCTGGCAAAACTGGTAAATGAATTGTACTTCTTTACCGGCATCCAGCGCGGCCCAGGCCAATACCTGTTTAAACGTATCGATATCCATAGCGCCCGAACAGGAAAATGTCGCCAGCAGCCCGCCGGGTTCAAGCAGGTACATAGCCAGGCGATTCAGATCTTTATAGGCACGGGAAGCTTTATCTAAAGCTGAACGAGAGGGCGCATATTTGGGCGGATCGAGGATAACAACATCAAATTTTTCACCCTCTTCCCTGAATGTTCTTAATTGCCTGTTGACATCAGATTGTACGGCTGTAAATTTTGAAGCGTCCAGTTTATTCCGTTCAATGTTCTTTTTCAGCGTTTCGATAGCCAAAGCTGAACTATCCACGCTGGTCACAGATAAAGCGCCGTTTTTCAACGCATTCAATGTAAAGCCGCCGGTATAACAAAAGCAATCGAGTACTTTTTTCCCTTTTGCATGATCGGCAACGATATGCCGGTTATCTCGCTGGTCGCAATAAAAACCCGATTTTTGCCCTTCGGCGATATTGATGCCATAGATAATTCCGTTTTCAATTACTTCGACCGTTTCAGGCGGATGTTTGCCGGCTAAAACTTGATTTGTGGTACCCAATCCCTCATGCGCCCGGGAGCTTGCATCGCTTTTGTCAAAAATGCCTTCGGGATTCAGCAGTTTTTGCAATTCATCGATGATCACGGGCTTCAGCCTTTCAATGCCGGATGTCAATACCTGCACGGCCAAATAATCAGCATATTTGTCAACGATCAGTCCCGGCAGGTAATCCGCTTCACTGAAAATGAGACGGCAGGTGTTATTTGCTTTATTCAAAATATTACTGCGCCCTGCCACTGCTACTGCAACTTTACTGCGCAACCAATCTTCATTAATCTCAACACTTTCATCCCATTCCAGTAAACGTAAGGCAACCCGCGATTGGTCATTATAAAACCCATAGGCCATAAAATCGCCTTGAGCATTCAGCAGTCTTACTATATCCCCATTGGCAGGTTTGCCTTTTACACGTTCTATCGCACCAGAGAATAGCCAGGGATGCCGGTGCAGCACCGCTTTTTCTTTACCTTTCTTAAGGATAACATCAATCATGGCGCAAAGGTAGTTTAAAGTCCGAAAGTCCGCATAAGTCCGAAAGTCGGTAAGATTACTTCAATTATACTTTCGGACTTATGCGGACTTTCGGACTTCCCGACTAACAAAATCCTTTAACCGTGTTCTTGTTTCTTTGCGGCTAAGTGGCTAAGTTTGCGCCTCAATAGAAAAGTTTATGGCTAAAGCATCCGATATAAAAAATGGCAGTATCCTTCGCTTCAACGGCGAATTGGTGCAGGTGGAAGAATTTATACACCGTACGCCGGGTAACCTGCGCGCATTTTACCAGGCGCGTATGCGTAACGTGAAAAGTGGCAAACTGGTTGAATACCGTTTTCGTACGGATGAGGAAGTGGATATTGCCCGTGTGGAGACCAGCGATTACCAATACCTGTACGAAGACGGCAATGACCTGGTAGTAATGGATAACACCAGCTACGAACAGTTTAACGTGCCCAAGTTTTTATTTGGCAATGGAGTTAAATTCCTGAAAGAAGGCGTTAATGTTATTGTGGCATTTGAAAGCGGTGAGCCTATTACGGCTAAAGCGCCTGCATCCGCTGAACTGGAAATTACCTATACCGAGCCAGCCGTAGCGGGCAACACCTCAACCAATGCGCTGAAGAATGCTACCGTTGAGACCGGTGCAGAGATCAAAGTGCCATTGTTTATCAATTTAGGCGATAAGGTGCGTGTGGATACCGCTACCGGCGCTTATGTGGAACGGGTGAAATCGTAAAGCACGGATACAGATATAAAAGAAAGGCCTCCAAATGGAGGCTTTCTGCTTTTTAATCGATCGGCTTAAACATCCGGTTCCAGCGGATTTTATTAAAGAAGCCTTTGGTCGAATCGGTACTCAGTACAGTTATGATGGCCTTGCCGATGATATGATCCTCGGGCACATAGCCCCAAAAGCGCGAATCCCATGAATTGTGGCGGTTGTCGCCCATCATCCAGTAATAGTTCATTTTAAACGTATAGCTGGCGGCTTTTTTACCATTGATATAAATATCATTACCCTTAACATCGACCTTATTGTTTTCATATATCTCTATGGCACGGCGGTAAAGTGTTAAGGTGGAATCGTTCAGCGGAATGGCGTAACCCCTTTTCGGTAGCACCAGCGGGCCAAAATTATCTTCGTTCCATTTGAATTTTTCGCTCCGCGGGAACACTTGTGGATCGGCATCACCGGGCTTCTGTATATAAGGTTCAACGCTTTTTATGTTTGAATAGCTTTTGATCTCGGCCAAATGCTCTTTGGGTATTACCATATCATACACATTCGGCCCCATCTGCTGGCGCACTTCAATATTGAATTCATCCAGAATTTCGGGATTAATATCAGTGCCGTTGGTAGTCACCAGGTACGAGGTTTGTTGCCTTACCGCATTCGGGGCCGCTTTTCCGTTGATATAAACTTGTCCATTAACAATGGTAAGCTTATCGCCGGCAGTTGCCTGGCAGCGTTTGATCAGCGTAGTACGCTCATCAACCGGGATACCCTGGTCGGCATCTTCAGGCTTATTGAAAACCACCACATCGCCCTTTTTTACTTCGGTAAACCCGGGCAAGCGCCAGTAAGGTAGTTGGAACAGGTCCCAAT
>Ga0207064_1068_pt1 | contig 15686 bp, 15 predicted proteins | sample Alteio_BWMinCont_26_FD_153488 | JGI IMG/M metagenome (GOLD analysis project Ga0207064, IMG submission 153488) | Enriched cells from forest soil in Barre Woods Harvard Forest LTER site, Petersham, Massachusetts, United States -... | ecosystem: Environmental > Terrestrial > Soil > Temperate forest >...
ACCCGCATGATATCACGATCACTAAGGAAGCGCCGAATTATTCAAGGTAGTCCGAAAGTCCGCGTAAGTCGGAAAGACCGAAAGATATAACCGGGATAATCTTTCGGTCTTTCCGACTTACGCGGACTTTCCGACTACCGGACAAACGATAAAACAATCTAACAATACAGCAATGCGTTCCATCTCCATCTTCTGCGGGGCTAATTTTAACGGCGATCTGGTACTAAAGGAAGCCGTTGAGTTGCTTACGGAAGTTATGGTTGACCGTAACATATCACTCGTCTTCGGGGGCGGAAAAGTAGGCATGATGGGTTTGCTGGCTGATAATATGCTTCGGCGCGGCGGAAAAGCTATCGGTGTGATCCCTCAATTTTTGATGGACAAGGAAGTGGGCCATACCGGCTTAACTGAACTGCACGTCGTGGAAACTATGCACCAGCGCAAACAATTGATGAATGACCTGTGCGATGGCATCATCATGCTGCCGGGCGGATTCGGTACCCTGGAAGAATTCTTTGAAGTATTGACCTGGCTTCAATTGGGTTTACACAACAAGCCTATCGGCATATTAAATGTGAACGGCTTTTACGATTTCCTGCTGAAGCAAATGGATGTAATGGTCGAGCAGCAATTTTTGAAGGCCACGAACCGCAAACTGGTGATCACATCCGGCGATCCCATAGAACTCATGTCCCTGATGGAAAACTTCGATGCCAAACCCGATGAAGTTTGGTTCAACGATAGAAACCTTACCTGATCGTCCTTATAAAGCGGGCGGTACTACGGGAGCAGGTACACTATTTTTATTCATTGATGGATTAGTTGCCGGTGCAGATGTCGTGGCAGCAGGGGTTGCGGGAGTTGCTGTTGGTGTAGCCGGCGCAGGTGTAGTGGCGGCTGTTGCCGGAGCGCCGCCTGCTGCCTGTATCTTTTGCATATCGAATGAGGACGGGAACGAGGCCCAGTCGCTGTGCGGCGCCGAATAAACCACATATTTACCGGTAAGCCCCGTAAATGAATTGACATCCTCGTAGGTTTCTCCGGGCTGAAGGTTAAGATGGTGCGTTACATCCCAGTTGCCGTTACTTACCAGCTTATAAAGCGTAAAGTCCATCGCGACGGTATTGTTGTTTGTCAGCTTATAGTGTACCTGGTGATTTGCTCCAGTCGATTGTACAACCGCTATGTATTGATTATTATCGGGCTGCGCCTGTTTTTGTGCATTTGCGGCGCCAATTGAGATAAAAGCAATAATGGAAATGGTGAGAAGCAGCTTTTTCATTTTCAAAAGGTTTTGGACCTTAATTTAAATATTTCTTCTAAAATAATTCTTTTGCGTCAATTGGAAATAATTTGATATCAACTATTATTTTTCTCCTTCGGGGGGACCGTAAAAGATCACCCAGGTAACAAAGTCATTGGTAAAGTTTTCAAAACGGTGCTCAATGCCAGCGGGGACAAAAAGTACGTCGCCAGTGCCAAAAGAGTTCCTCACGCCATTGTTTACAAACTCTCCGCTTCCGCGCACAACCACATACAACTCATCTTGCTGATGAGGCTTTTGCATGTCTGTTATTTTCGGCCTGTATATCTCAACAGACATACTGCCGTGTTCTATTACCTTTGCGAACAGTTGGACTTGATTTGCATCCAATTGGTTTAATGCATTTTTTAATGTTATTTGCATCCGGAATGATTTTTTTATTCGATGAATATCTATTTAAGTTCGTGGCTTATCCGCAATTTACGAATTAGGGCTGAGTGCAGCTTAATTGTATCTAAATTTGCTACTTTCACGTACTAAACTGTACTAAACTATATTTGCCACCTAATTTAAGCCGACATAGCTCAGTTGGTAGAGCAACTCATTCGTAATGAGTAGGTCGCTGGTTCGACTCCAGTTGTCGGCTCTTTACTGCATTATTGATCAATTATACCTTATCTTTGGATATATGCCCAAAGAAGAGGTTGCCGACCTGGTAAAATTCCTGCTGCCCTATCCCGATAAGGTAAAAGCCTCGGCTTTATGGCTTCGCGAATTTGTTTGGGACTTGTACCCGGATACCAACGAGTTGATCTATGATAACTACAATGCAGTAGCCTTCGGCTGGTCGCCGACTGATAGGGCCGGCGATGTGTTTTGCAGCATTGCGGTATTTTCCAATCACGTGAATTTCGGCTTTAATAAGGGTACCGATCTGGAAGATCCCGCCAAAATGCTCGTCGGCGAAGGCAGCCAGTACCGTTATATAACTATAAAGCATAAAGCTGATTTTGAGGAATGGTATGTAAAGCAACTGCTGGAGGAAGCCTATAAAAACTCAATTGCCGCCATGAAGCCCATGAAAAATCTGGTGAAGGGGCAAACCATCGTTAAATCGATCTCGCCGGTAAAGCGAAGGCCGGGGATGTAGTTAAGTTGAACAAGTTGATTAAGAGAATGGTTGATTGAATTAGGATTTGATCAGTTTTGAAATTTTTAACTAGTCAACTTAATCTAACCTAATCAACTCAATCAACTAAAACTTACTACATTTACTTTTTTCTAAAACCAATCCATGGACCTCGAATTCAACAAAAACGAAGACATCAACAAGCAGCTTGTATTTGAATTGCAAACACGGCTCAAAAAGGTCCACGAGGGCGGCGGTGAAAAGGCTGCGGCAAAACAAAAGGAGAAAGGCAAGATGCTGGCGCGCGAGCGCGTTGCTTACCTCATCGATAAAGATAAACCCTGGCTCGAAATGGGCGCTTTCGTGGCCGACGGCATGTATGCCGAGCATGGCGGTTGCCCTTCGGGCGGAGTGGTATGCGGTATTGGTTATATATCGGGCAGGCAATGCGTGGTGGTAGCTAATGACGCGACGGTAAAGGCGGGAGCATGGTTCCCAATAACCGCCAAAAAGAACTTGCGTGCGCAGGAAATTTCTATCGAAAACCGTTTACCCATTATTTACTTAGTCGACTCCGCAGGCGTGTACCTGCCTATGCAGGATGAAATATTTCCGGATAAAGAGCATTTTGGCCGCATTTTCCGCAACAATGCCATCATGAGCAGTATGGGTATTATCCAGATAGCGGCCATCATGGGGTCTTGCGTGGCGGGCGGTGCTTACCTGCCCATTATGAGCGACGAGGCCATGATCGTTGAGGGCACTGGCTCGGTTTTCCTGGCTGGATCATATTTGGTGAAATCGGCGATAGGCGAGGATGTGGATAATGAAACTTTAGGCGGCGCTACCACCCATTGCGAAATATCCGGTGTTACAGACTACAAACAACCCAATGATAAAGCCTGCCTGGATTCTATCCGCAATATCATGAGCATGACCGGCGATTTCCCCAAGGCCGGTTTTGATCGCATCAAACCGGCAACTCCAAAACTGGAGGAAAAAGACATTTACGGAATTTTGCCTGAGAACAGGGAAAAACCCTACGATATGCGCGAGATCATCCTGCGCCTGCTGGATGATTCCGAATTTGAAGAATATAAAACAGGTTACGGGCAATCAATTATATGCGGCTTGGGCCGCGTGGATGGCTGGGCAGTAGGCATCGTAGCCAATCAGCGCAAGGTTTTAAAATCGAAGAAAGGCGAAATGCAGTTCGGCGGGGTGATCTATTCCGATTCGGCGGATAAGGCTACGCGTTTTATCATGAACTGTAACCAGAAAAAAATACCTCTTGTGTTTTTGCAGGATGTAACCGGCTTCATGGTCGGCAGCCGGTCGGAGCAGGGTGGTATTATTAAAGACGGTGCCAAAATGGTCAACGCGGTAGCTAATTCAGTTGTGCCTAAGATCACCCTAATTATAGGTAATTCGTACGGCGCGGGCAATTATGCCATGTGCGGCAAGGCTTATGATCCAAGACTCATTTATGCATGGCCAACTGCAAAAATAGCCGTAATGGGTGGTTCGCAGGCTGCTAAAACACTGCTCCAGATACAGGCATCGTCCCTGAAGGCAAAAGGCGAGGAAGTTGACCAGCAAAAGGAAGCGGAATTATTGAAAGAAATTACCGACAGGTACAACTCCCAAACCACACCCTATTATGCAGCTGCACGACTTTGGGTAGATGGTATCATCGACCCGCTTGAAACCCGCAAAGTGATATCGATGGGCATTGAAGCTGCCAACCACGCGCCGATTGAAAAGCAGTTTAATGTGGGTGTGATACAGACGTAGAGGCGCAATACTTTGCGTCTCAGCGATTAGTTTTAGAATTCAATAATCCTAAAATCCTTTGATCTTATAAATCTTAGTTCAGACAATAATCTGTAACAGATTTGTGAAAAAGGATATTTATTGACCTATTATACAATAAATTGCCTAAGTTCATGTTGGCAAATTAATACCCCTTAATATGCACATCGGCTACCATGTAATTACAGCCGCCATCGGCGGTTTTTTGTTTATCCTGGTCGGCATCGCCCGGCAGATGGAGCGCTCACGCATGCTGAAGATGGGAAAAAAAGCCGAAAGTTCCTGGGTATGGGTGTCACTCCTCATTGTCGGTATTCTTTTGCTGGCATTTGCGTTTGGCGTTTTCATTTACCGCATGGATCATCATCATTGACCTTTTTAAAATATTCTCTATCTTCCGCAATGAAAAAACTACTACTGCTATTGCCACTGCTCCTGTTGTTAAAAGCACAAGCACAGGATGCAAAGGCCATCCACTTTAAAGCCATCCTCGTTGATACGCACAACGACGCCCTTTCTAATGAACTGATCACCAAGCTTGATCTTTCCAAACGCCAAACCATCGGCAACCTCGATTTGCCGCGCGCTAAGGAAGGCGGACTGGACGTACAGGTTTTTTCCATTTGGTGCGGGGCGGAATATGGTAAGGGTACTGCTTTCAATTTTGCTAACCGCGAGATCGACTCGCTGTACGCGCTGATCAAACGCAACCCCGGTAAAATGGTACTGGCGCGCAATGCAGCGGAAGTGAAAAAGGCGGTGGCTAAAGGCGAATTTGTGGCGATGATTGGCGTAGAGGGCGGCCACATGATAGAGGAAAGGATGGATTATATCGATGCGCTGGCCAAACGCGGGATGCGTTACCTGACCTTAACCTGGAACAACAGTACTTCATGGTCCACCTCTGCCGCGGATGAAACCCATCACCGCGATTCGCTGGTCAAAGCCGGACATATCGGCTTATCTGATTACGGTAAACAGATCGTGCGCCATTTGAACGATTTAGGTGTAATGGTAGATGTGTCGCACGTAGGCGAACAAACTTTTTATGATGTGATAGCAACGTCAACAAAGCCGGTTATTGCCTCGCATAGCTGCGCGTATGCTTTGGACCCCAACCAGCGCAATATGAAGGACGACCAGCTAAAGGCGCTGGCTAAGAACGGCGGGGTAGTGTTTGTGAATTTCTATAGCGGTTTTGTCGATAGCACTTATGCACATAAGGAATCAAGATTTTTGCGCGCCCATCATGCCGAATTGGATTCACTAAAAGAAGTTTACCATGACGCCGACCTCGCCAAGATCAGGCTGAACGCGATGCATAAAGAAGAATCCGACCAGGTGCGGCCGCCGCTAAGCCAGCTCATCAAACATATTGACTACATCGCTAAATTGATCGGTGTCGATCACGTAGGTATCGGATCTGATTTCGATGGCGCTGAATCCTATCCCCTGGGTATGGATGATGTAACCGATTACCCGAAGATAACCGAAGAACTGCTAAAACTAAACTATAGTGAAGCTGATATCGACAAGATACTGGGCGGTAATTTCATGCGGGTATTAAAGGCCAATACAGGTAAATAATGTTAATATCCTGGTTCGCTACTGTTTAGAACTTTACGGCTGCCTGACGAATAAAATCCTCTTTTTTCGTAAATTTGTACCTCATTTTGATTATTGATGTCACAAGAGAACGAACACGTTAAATGCCTGATCATAGGCTCGGGACCTGCGGGGTATACCGCGGCTATCTATGCCTCCCGCGCTGATCTCAAGCCTGTTTTATACACCGGCCTGCTTGCGGGCGGGCAACTTACCCAAACTACCGAGGTTGAAAATTACCCCGGTTACCCGGATGGTGTTCAGGGTCCCTTTATGATGGAGCAGTTTGAAAAGCAAGCCGCACGCCTGGGTACCGATATCCGGTTCGGTTATGTAACATCGGTCGATTTTTCAAGCCTACCGCATAAAGTGATCGTGGACGAGACCAAAACAATCCTCGCTGATACCGTAATTATTTCAACCGGCGCTTCGGCCAAATGGCTGGGCCTGGAATCCGAACAAAAGTACAATGGTTTTGGTGTATCTGCCTGTGCGGTATGCGACGGCTTCTTTTTCCGCGGGCACGATGTAGCAATCGTTGGTGCTGGTGATACCGCTGCCGAGGAAGCTACCTATTTAGCCAAGTTGTGTAAAAAGGTTTATATGTTGGTGCGCAGGGACGAATTCCGCGCTTCAAAAGCCATGATGCACCGGGTTTTGCATACGCATAATATCGAAGTGATCTATAATACCGAAACCAAAGAGATCATCGGCGATGGCCAGGTGGTGACAGGCGTTAAGGTATTCAACAATAAAACCTGCGAGGAAAAGACCCTGGATGTTACCGGTTTCTTTGTCGCCATCGGTCACCATCCCAACACCGAAATATTTAAAGACTGGATAACTATGGACGAGAACGGCTATATCGTTACGCAGCAGGGTTCGACCAAAACTAATATCGAAGGTGTTTTTGCCTGCGGCGACGCCCAGGACCACGTCTATCGCCAGGCGGTAACTGCCGCCGGTACAGGCTGTATGGCAGCTATTGATGCCGAGCGTTACCTGGCTGCCAAGGAGCACCAGGTACCGGCGTAATTGGCCAGATGTTGAAAAGTTGATAGATAGTCAGGCAGTTTCATTTTAAAATTTAGAATTTAGGCGCCGGCTTTAGGATTCAGTATCAAACTTTTTATCGTATCATTGATTTATAATTTATATCAAATCATAAACCATGGGAAAAGGCGATAAAAAATCAAAAAAAGGTAAGATTGCGATGGGCTCGTACGGCAAAACGCGCCCGCACCGACCCAAAAAGCAGGAAGAAGCGAAACCTGAAAAGAAATAATTGAAGCCATCCCACCACGGGTGGCTTTTTTATTGTAGTACAGATTTTACAGGGTTTTTGTAACTCTATTTTTTAAAATCCGTTAACTTCACCGCCTTCTGATTAATAAATTGATAAACTGCTATGTATAAAAATTTAATTCTGCCGCTTTTTTGCTTTTTGTGTATTGCTTCGATGACTGCCAGTGCACAGGATAATGATCCCAATATGGGCATTATACCAGCGCCGGTTTCTGTTAAAAAAGGTTCCGGTGAATTCGTACTGAGCCAGCAAACCGTACTGTTTGCTGATAGCGCCAATAATAAGGCGGTTGGCTTCTTTACTGATTACCTGAAAGAAAAATTAAACCTGCGCAATCAACTTAAAATCGGCGACGCCGAAAGCACTGCAAATAGTATTGTGCTGACAGCAAAAGGTACCGAAAACCTGCCCGAGCAGGGTTATAGGTTAACTATCACACCGCAGCAAATTATTATTGCCGGTAAAGGGGCAGGATTATTTTATGGGATACAAACGCTGTTGCAATTGATCCCTGCCGACCATATGGCATCTATTAAAATACCATGTGCACAGATAGAAGATTATCCGCGTTTTGCCTATCGCGGTATCATGCTTGATGTTTGCCGCCACTTTTTTTCGGTTGAGTTTATCAAAAAGACCATTGACATGATGGCTTATTACAAATTGAATAATTTTCACTGGCACCTGACCGACGACCAGGGCTGGCGCATCGAGATCAAAAAATATCCAAAGCTCACCCAAATCGGCAGCCAGCGCGCGCAAACCGTGATCGGTAATTATCACGACCGCACGCCGCAGCAATTCGACAATACACCTTACGGCGGGTATTATACCCAGGATCAAATACGCGAGGTAGTAAAATACGCTGCCGACCGTTATATCAATATCGTACCCGAAATTGAAATGCCGGGCCACTCTACAGCTGCTTTAGCCGCTTATCCCGAGTTAAGCTGCGACCCGTCTAAAACTTATAAAGTAGCCGAAACCTGGGGTGTATTTCACGATGTATATTGTCCAACCGATAAAACTTTTGACTTTTTGGAAGATGTTTTGACCGAAGTAATGGACCTGTTCCCCAGCAAGTACATTCACGTTGGCGGCGATGAAACGCCTAAAGACGCCTGGAAGAATTCGGAGTTCTGTCAGAAACTGATCAAAAAACTGAAACTAAAAAATGAAGAGGGCTTACAAAGTTATTTCATCCAGCGGATCGAAAAATTTGTCAACTCAAAAGGCCGCAGTATCATCGGCTGGGACGAGATACTGGAGGGAGGGCTGTCGCCAAATGCAACGGTAATGAGCTGGCGCGGTGAAGCTGGCGGTATAGCCGCGGCACAGCAAAGCCACAATGTGGTGATGACGCCCGGGAGTGGCGGTTTATACCTTGATCACGCGCAGGGAAGAACCGGCGAACCGTTAAGCATAGGCGGTTATACGCCGCTGGACAAGACTTATAGTTATAATCCAACCCCGGCATCTTTAACGCCTGATCAGCAGAAGTTTATCATTGGTGTTCAGGCTAACTTATGGACCGAATACATCCCTACCGAAACTAAAGCCGAGTACATGTATTACCCACGGATATTGGCCTTGTCGGAAGTAGCCTGGTCACCTTTGGCCAACAAGAATTTTAAAGATTTCTCGGAAGTACGGCTGCCAACACACCTGGCTTTCCTTGATAAAAATAATTATAACTACCGCGTTCCGGAAGCTATAGGCGGGCAGGATACCATAATGTTCGGCTCGGAATTGAATGTGCAATTAAAGGCTTCAGTGGCCGGCGCCAAAGTATACTATACCATCGACGGCTATACACCGCGTGAAACGGATATAGAGTACCATATCCCGATGAAATACGATGTACCGCAGGATCAGTACCGTGAGCTGGAGTCGATAGTTATTACCCCGTCGGGCAAACGCGGGGTGGTAAGTCATTCGGTAATGTATAACCGTGCACCGCTGGCACCGGTTGCCTACCAGGGGAATACTGCCGGGCTGAAATACCAGTTGTTCCAGGGCGCCTTTAACAATACCGACCAGTTTAAGGATGCGGCGGTAGTTGACAGTGGCGTGGTAAAAAGCTTCAACACTTCAGTCCTAAAGAAAAACAACCCTACGTTCGGGGTAATATATTCGGGCTTTATCCGTATTGATGCGGACGGCCTGTACCAATTCGCAACCATATCGGATGACGGCTCGGTGCTGACCATCGATGATCAGCCGGTCGTAAATAACGACGGCAAACACCCGCTGGTGGAGCAGGGCGGCGCTGTTGCTTTACAAAAAGGATATCATAAATTTACGCTGAAATACTTTGATGCGGGCCAGGTTTGCGCGCTGCGTGTATACATGTCGATGCCGGGCAAGCCTAAAGGTGAGTTATCTCCCGATTCGTTGTATAATTAATGAGCGAATGAGTGAATTAGCGAATGAGTGAAATAAGAATTAACCAATCCATCATTCACTAACTCACTCAATCAATAATTCAATAATTGAAAAAATGAACGCCAGGTTTTATTTATTGATACACGTAGGTTTATTGATAATGGCAGGTTGCAGCCAGAACCCGCAGCAGACTGTTACACCTCCTGAGCCTATAAAAAAACCTGATTTTGTCGCGCCGTTCCGCTTTCATAAACTCATTGAGGTATCTCCAGGGCAGGATTATGACGTTTTAAGCTGGGGTAGGGGAACGGCTGCTTCAGGGTCGTTCCTGGTATTGCATTCAGATTCTGTCGCCAAAAAATATACCACCACAACAGGCGATCTGGACGGTACGATAGTAGATGTTTATAATTCGGACATGGACCTTGACGGCAACCCGGAAATATTGATCCAGGCAAGAGGAACTGACAGTACAAATTACGCGACGATCTACGCTTTTGAATTTACGAATGGCAAGGGCCAGAAGCTTGATTTTCCAAAACTGAGCAAATCACAAAAGAAGGGCTACCGTGGCGAAGATAACTTCTACATTAAGGAAGGGAAGTTCATGCGCGAATTCCCGATTTATAACGGGACCGGCAAAGATGCCAAAGCGACCGGCGCAAAGCGGGTCCTGGAATATGGACTACGCGACAACAGTTTCACCGTAAAGCAGCTCAGCAAAGACTCAACTGATAAAACTACAGCGACAGTTACCCAGCAACCTGTAAAGCCCGCTGCAACTGCATCGGCAAAATCTAAAAAACATACTGCTACGGTTAAGAAGCATAAAAAGAAAAAGCATCACCGCAGCACCGGGGAATAATAATTTAGTCTGATCATATAATCAAGTTAATCACCTGATCGTTTAATCAAGGTTCAGACAAAATTCGCACATTTGTAAAGCATGCACTTCCTGTATCCTGCCTTTCTTTTTGCATCAGCGGCGCTGGCCATACCTGTTATCATCCACCTGTTCAATTTCCGCAGGTATCAAAAGGTCTATTTCAGCAATGTTCAGTTCTTAAAGGAAATACAGGAGCAGCAAGCCTCCCGCCGAAACCTGAAAGAGCGTTTGATACTGGCCACACGTTTACTGGCGATACTATTCCTGGTACTGGCATTCGCGCGGCCGTACCTGCCGGGAAATAATGCTGCAAACTCGGGCAAACAGCAGGCTGTAAGTATTTTCGTGGATAATTCGTACTCCATGCAAACGCTGAACAAAGAAGGTACTTTGCTGGATGAAGCCAAACGCCGTGCTAAAGAGATCGCGTCTGCATATAGCATCAACGACCGTTTTCAACTGCTTACACAAGATTTTGAAGGGAAGCACCAGCGCTTATTGAGCCGCGACGAATTTAACGACGCGGTTGACGCTGTGAAGATCAGCCCGCAAAGCCGCTCCTTACAACAAATTGCCGACAGGCAGCAAAGTTTACTGGCCGAACAACACGGTGATGTGCGCACTGCTTACATCCTGTCCGACTTCCAGAAAAATATGGTTGATGCAAAGGCCATTAAGACAGATAGTACCATTCGCTACAACCTGGTTCAACTTAAAGCCAGTGAATTGCCTAATGTAGCCGTAGATTCGGTTTGGATGCTTACGGCAGTGCATCGGCCCGGCGAAAGCGAAAAGATGGTTGTGAAGCTGCATAATTACGCGGATGAGAAAGCCGAAAAAATACCCTTAAAGCTTATCATCAATAACGAACAAAAGGCTTTGGGCGCTTATACCCTCGATCCGCGCTCGGTACAAGATGATACGCTTTCATTTTCGGGCCTGCAAAGCGGCTGGCAGCGCGGCGAGATACAACTGCAGGATAACCCGGTTACTTTTGATAATCAATTTTATTTCACCTTTAATGTAAAACAGCAATTGCCCGTTTTGGTGATCGACGGTGGTACTGAAAACTCCTTTTTGAAAGCGGTATTCGGTACAGATCCTTTTTTTGCTGCTAAACGGGTTACCGATGGTAATGTGGATTACGCCTCGTTAAGTACTTACCCGATGATCGTCGTTAGCGACATCAAAACGATTTCGACAGGGCTTGCACAACAGTTAAGAGCGTATGTCAACAATGGCGGTACGCTGGCAGTTTTCCCTGCTGATGGCGCTGATCTGACCAATTATAAAGCCTTTTTGCAATCCGTAAACGCTGCCTGGCCGGCTCAATTGGTTACCGGCGATGCCAAAGTATCGGCCATCAACCTGCAAAACACCGTGTTTAAAAACATGTTCGAATCCAACCCTCAAAATCCCGACCTGCCTGCGATAAAGAAATATTACCAGTTAAGTTCGGCTGCAAGGGGCGAAAGCCTGATGGAATTGCCGGGTAAACAACTGTTCTGGTCGGGCTATAATTGTGGAAAAGGCCGGGTGTATGTATCGGCGGTGCCATTAAATGACGATTACAGCAATTTACAGCGCCATGCTTTGTTTGTGCCCGTGATGCTGCGTATGGCTTTATTGAGCGGTCATGACCAGCCTTTGTTTTACACCCTGGGCAAGGATGAAAGTGTTGAAGTATCGCCCGTTCAGATCAACGATAAGCAGGTTTTAAAATTGAGCAAAGGCGACAGGGCCATTATACCCGATGTGCGGCGGCAGGAGGGAGCCACGCAATTATTTGTTTCGGACCAGTTGCAGGAAACCGGCATTTATGATTTGAAAAGACAGGATAGTTTGGTTTCGGTGATCGCCTTTAATGATAACCGCAAGGAGTCGGACATGAGCTATTTAGCGGCTTCGGATCTGAAGCAAATATTCCCGCAGGCGGGTAATATTTTGCAGGCCGGGCCGGGTTCGTTAGCGGGTGAAGTAGCGCAATTAAATTTTGGCCTGCAATTATGGAAACTTTGTATAATTTTGGCATTGATTTTCCTGGGTGCTGAAATTCTGCTGATCAGGTTCTATAAAACTGGTAAACAGCAGGTTCCGCAAGCAGCTTAAGTCGAAACATATTCCATCCCAAAGCAGCGCAAATGAATTTGCTTATCAAATCCGCGACAATTTCCGACCCGGGTTCGCCCTTTTACCAGCAGGTTGCCGATGTATTGATCGAAAAAGGCCAGATCATTAAGATCGCCAAAAAGATCAGCTCAGAGGCCGAAACTTTTGACGCCCGGGGAAAACAGCTTTCACCGGGTTTTTTTGACCTCAATTGCAATATAGGCGAGTTGGGGTTAGAGACCAAGGAAGATCTGAAAACGGGAACACATGCTGCCGCGGCAGGCGGGTTTACCGGTGTGGCTTTGATGCCGAATACAGTGCCGCCGGTGCACTCCAAAGCTGAGATAGAATACCTGATGAACCGCGCCAAGAACAATTTGGTGGATGTTTACCCGATGGGAACTATATCACACAAAAGAGAGGGCAAGGACCTGGCCGAAATGTACGATATGTTCCAGCACGGCGCGAAAGCCTTTACCGACGGTAACCGCCCGGTGCAGGACGCCGGCCTGATGGAACGTGCGCTGCTCTACACCAAAGGATTCGATGCCCTGGTAATGTCCTACCCGGAAGATACAGCGATTGCAGGAAAGGCCAAAGTCCACGAGGGCGAAGTGAGTACGATATTAGGAATGAAGGGCATACCTTCACTGGCAGAGGAACTGATGGTGGCCCGCGACCTTTACTTAGCAGAATACACGGGTTCGAAAATACATTTCACTACAGTATCAACCGAGCGCTCGGTTTCGCTGATCAAGGAAGCCAAGAAGAAAGGCATTCCCGTTACCTGTGATGTTGCCGTGCACCATTTACTGCTCACCGACCAGGCCTTAATAGGCTTTGACAGCCAATATAAAGTAAAACCACCCTTGCGTACCCGTAAGGATGTGAAAGCCCTGCTGAACGGCTTAAAAGACGGTACAATAGACGCCATCACCTCACAGCACACCCCGCATGAGGTAGAATTTAAGAATGTAGAATTCGAAGTAGCCGAATTTGGTATGATCGGCTTGCAAACCGCTTTCTCCATCGCTTTGGAAGCAGGCTTACCAGTGAGTATGATCATCGAAAAAATGGCAATTAACCCGCGCAAAATATTGGGTTTGAACGTACCTGTATTAGCTGAAGGAGAGGAAGCAAACCTGGTGGTCTTCGACGAAACCGCGGAGTGGACGTTCGACAAAGAAAACAACAAATCAAAATCTTACAATTCGCCCTTTATCGGGAAAAAACTTAAAGGCTCAATTTTGTTAACTCTAAATAACAATAAGCTTTTTAAATCATAAACCATGATCGACCCTAAAATTGAGTCAGCTATAGGAGCCGCGTTGACAGCGTTTTCTAAATACAATAGTTTTGATGCAGCAGTATTGGAATCCAGTTTTCAGGAGGTGTTTTCATCGCCGGTTGATTTTTTAAGCAAGGTCGACCTGCTGGATAAGGTGTTCGACAACAACCCAAAACTGGAATCGTTGCGCGAGGTTTTCTTCGATCTTTTACTGATCAATTTTTTCAGCGAAGACGTTAAAAAGCTGGAAGACGATTACCTGGAAACCAAAGAATGGGAAAGCATAGAAGAGCAAACACTTGATCGCGGCACAGAGTTATTAAACCTCTTGCTTTACCTGAATGAATGCGCTGATGAAGATATTGAACCTGACCTGGAGGATTACCTCAAAGAGTTTTTATTGGTTGATGAGGACGAATTCCAGGATGAGCACCGTATCTATGAGCCAGTCATAGAAAACCAAATCTTGATCGAAAGCCCTGTTGCCGAGATCAGCAGGGTGGCTCAAAAGCTGCCGGATGATTCTGAGCTTAAAGAAATATTTTACCCGATGATGTGCTTTTTTCAGAATATTGAACCATCGCAAGGCGAAAAAGATGAGATCGCAAAAAATGCTTTGGACAAAGGCTTTGATATGGCGGTGCTGGAGATACTGATCAGTTTCATTTAACCTTTACTGATGACACCATTAGAAAATAAGATCCGGAGAGCCTCATCGATAAGAGGCCTTATTCTTGGAGTTGTTTTATTAACGCTAGGCATTCTATCTTTCTATGTATTGACCTCTGACACCGGGAATGCATGGTTAATTGTGTTCAGCCCGATAATATTTTCGGTCTTTATTCCCATATTGATTGTCTTAGTATTCTGTTTCAATTTGCGCAAAAATATTGGGGGCTACTGGACCTTTAAACAAGCCGTCACGGGTATCTTCATCATGTTTGCGATTTCGTATGTTATACAGGTGATCGGGCGCGACGTTGTTTTTGCAAGAGTAATTGAGCCCGGCATGGTGAGTAAAACCCAAACGGCTATGCTTAGAGCCACAACTACCATGCTGAAAAAGAGCGGTGCAAACCAGGCGACTATCGATCAAAAAAAAGCCGACATTCAAAAACAACTTGCCGATGAAAAAAATATCACCGTGGCCAGCATCATACAGGGGTATGTTATCACCGTGATCTTTTTATTTGTTTTTGCGGTTATTTTCGGTGCTATTCTCAAAAAAAACCCGCCCGAGCGCCAGATCTACAACGGTACTGCTGAATAGACCTGCAACTATTATTCATTTTTCTTTTAAAGAGCAAGGTTTTGATATACCAGTAATTAGTATATTAGGCTATTCAATTAAACCTAAAGACAAGAAAATGGAACAGCCAAAACCCAATCCGAACAACGTAGCTATCAAGTGGACCCTGATCAATGTTACAACAGGGATAATACTAACTTATGTTTTTCAATTCGCTAACATCGGAATAACTTCATCCGTAAGGTACCTGGCCTATGTACCATTCATTGCATTTCTATTTCTGGCACAAAAAGAATTTAAAGATCAGCTTGGCGGGTATATGAAATTTGGAGAGGGCTTTGGTATTGCTTTGCGGTATGGCATTTTTTCTGGTCTCATTTTGGCAGTATTCATCTACTTGTATTACGCAATTTTAAGTCCAGAAATGTATACGAAAATGCTTGCCGAACAGCGTGATGCTATGGCTGCAAAAGGACTAACAAGTGATCAGGTCGATCAGGGGATGCAGTTTATGAACAAGATGGGGATGTTCTTTGTAGTGATTGGTGCTGCCATCGGCACGGTGGTTATGGCGATAATTTTAGGCCTTATCGGCGCAGCCATTTTCAAAAAAGAGCGTACAGCTTTTGATCCCGAGCCAACCGATCCAGCCG
>Ga0207064_1069_pt1 | contig 15686 bp, 12 predicted proteins | sample Alteio_BWMinCont_26_FD_153488 | JGI IMG/M metagenome (GOLD analysis project Ga0207064, IMG submission 153488) | Enriched cells from forest soil in Barre Woods Harvard Forest LTER site, Petersham, Massachusetts, United States -... | ecosystem: Environmental > Terrestrial > Soil > Temperate forest >...
CAAGCTGCAAAAGATCAACGATTATTTAAGGAAAAGGGGCCTGGCGGGCTTCTCGACCAAAGATGTGGGCGGTGATAACAGCTCTTCAACCGCCGTGAGTGATAACGAAAAGTATTCTTTGTACAACGAATATTTGAGCCGGCTGCTGAACAGCGTGGCATTCACGCCTATGGGTTACCCCCGTTTAAGTTCTATTACATCGGGATTTGGTTACCGTGCTAACCCCTTTGATTCAGAAAGCGCCGAATTGCACCCGGGTGTTGATTTCAGGGGGGCCACAGGCGATCCGGTGCGTGTGACAGCGGACGGAAAAGTGGTATTTACAGGGAGAAAAAGCGGCTACGGCAATTGTATCATTGTACAGCATAAAAATGATTTTCAAACGCTTTACGGTCACTTGTCGCGTATTAATGTAGAAGACGGACAGCAAGTAAAATCAGGGGATGTAATTGGAAAAGTGGGTTCAACAGGACGCACCACAGGTCCGCATTTGCACTACGAAGTTCGCAAGAATGGCAAGCCGATAAACCCGGTGAAGTTTTTGACGCTGAATAATTAGTCCGCAAGTCGGAAAGACCGGAAGTCCGAAAAGATGTTTTTAGAATTTAGGATTTAGAGTTTCCCCTTTTTTAGAATTTAGAGATTAGAATTTAGAATTTTAGAAATCATGTTTTCGAAAAAAAATAAAGTAGAGCTGGACCAGCAGGTGATATCAACCCTTATCAGCGAGGGCTGTGTGTTCGACGGGAATTTGAAAGCGCCGGCTTATGTGCGGATAGAAGGACAAATAAACGGCGACGTGACCATTGATGAAGGATTGATATTGGGAGAAAAAGGGTCGGTCACCGGGAATATAGTTACCAAAGAGATCATTGTTTACGGCACCGTAAGCGGAAATATCAGCACACATTCGCTAGAGATCAGGAGCACCGGGCGCATTACCGGCGATGTCAAAACACAGGTATTGCAGGTTGAGACCGGGGGTACGCACAATGGGAAACTTTCTATGACGGCCAATGGGGCTGTTGCTGCTCACAAGCCCGCCAAACCCGAATTGGTGAACGCCTGATTTGATCATAATTCAAATTGCGTCCTGGCACGAAACGTTCCGATGGAACGTAAAATAACTATCATTTTTTTTCTACCAACCAGGCGTTCTTACAGAACGCTTCTCAAAAAACTCGTCCCATCGGGACGACTGGTCGGTAGAACGAGAATAAAGACGAGTTAGCGTTCCATAGGAACGCCTGGTGGCAGGCGGCAATTTGAATTGATTTGATTAAGACAATCCTGTTTCTTAATTTTGCGTCACAAAAATCTGAAAATTATGTCGTTATCAACGGATACTACCTACGTAAAACACAAAGTAAAAGACATGTCGCTGGCCGAATGGGGCCGCAAAGAGATCGGTTTGGCCGAAGCTGAAATGCCCGGCTTAATGGCGCTGCGCGCCGAATACGGCCCATCGCAGCCATTGAAAGGCGCACGCATCGCCGGCTGCCTGCACATGACCATTCAAACCGCTGTTTTGATTGAAACCCTACAAGCGCTGGGTGCCGAAGTTACCTGGTCGTCATGTAATATATTCTCAACCCAGGATCACGCCGCTGCTGCTATAGCTGCTGCCGGAACTTCCGTTTATGCCTGGAAAGGTTTGAACGAAGAAGAATTTGACTGGTGCATTGAGCAAACATTATTCTTTGGCGAAGACCGCAAGCCATTGAATATGATACTGGACGATGGCGGCGACCTGACCAATATGGTGCTTGACCGGTTCCCTGAACTGGTTGCCGGCATCAAAGGTTTATCCGAAGAAACCACTACCGGGGTGCATCGTTTGTACGACAGGGTTAAGGCCGGCACTTTGCCAATGCCTGCCATCAACGTGAACGACTCGGTTACCAAATCGAAATTTGATAATAAATACGGCTGCCGCGAATCGCTGGTTGACGCTATCCGCCGCGCTACCGACGTGATGATGGCCGGTAAAGTGGCCGTTGTTTGCGGTTATGGCGACGTGGGCAAAGGCTCTGCCGATTCCTTACGTAACGCCGGCGTACGTGTTATTGTGACCGAGATCGACCCGATATGCGCTTTACAGGCTGCAATGGAAGGATTTGAAGTGAAGAAATTGACGACCGCTATCCCTGAAGCTGACATCGTGGTAACCGCTACCGGTAACTGCGACATCGTCCTGGAAAAACATTTCCGCGCTTTAAAGGATAAGGCCATCGTTTGTAATATCGGCCACTTTGATAACGAGATCGATATGGCCTGGCTGAACACCAACTATGGTCATACCAAAATTGAGATCAAACCGCAGGTAGATAAATACACGATCAACGGTAAAGACGTTATCGTATTGGCCGAGGGCCGTTTGGTGAACTTAGGTTGTGCAACCGGTCACCCAAGCTTTGTGATGAGCAACTCGTTTACCAATCAAACTTTGGCTCAATTAGAGCTTTGGGCAAACAGCGCCAACTATGAAAACAAGGTTTATACCCTGCCCAAACACTTGGACGAGAAAGTTGCCCGCCTGCACTTAGCCAAAATAGGTGTGGAACTGGAAGAATTGGATCAGCACCAGGCTGATTATATCGGCGTACCGGTTGCAGGGCCGTTCAAGCCGGAGTATTATAGGTATTAATGAGGCGAAAGGATAAAGGCGAAAGCTGAAAGGTTTTGCTGGGAAAATATAAAGGCACTGTCGGAAGGCGGTGCTTTTTTTGCTTTCTAAATCTTATATTAGCCCTGTAAGTAAGCCTAAACACATTGAAGCGTTTACAACAAAAGCTGCCTGTCAGTTACCTCCTGTTTACCATAGAAGGACGCATGTCGCGCGGGGCGTTTTGGCTGGCATCTGTTTTTTACTGGTGCACTTTTTATGTGCTTTTCAACCTGCTTTGGTTTGGCGTTGGTCCCGCGTCTACATTTATTTTGTACCCGGTTTTATTCTGGATCATTATTGCCACCTCTATCAAGCGCCTGCACGATCAGAATATGTCGGGCTATTGGCTGTTTGCACTCCTGGTACCCGCATTGGGGCCGCTTTTGCTAATATTTTTATTAGGGTTCCGAAAAGGAAACATTAAGCCAAACCGCTATGGTACTGTGCCCGGTTCAGCGCCTGATTATTTAAAAAATGATGAGGGAAAAGTGATACCGCATTTAAAAACTGAAGAGCGCATAATTGACGACGTGACCAAACTGAACCCGGTATTGGTGTCGAAAATAGTACGACCTGCGACAATTGAAGAAGTTTGTGAGATCGTTAAAAACACGCAGGGGCCAATCTCAGTAGGCGGTGGACGGTTCAGTATGGGCGGGCAAACGGCTAGTCCGCATAGCCTTCATTTGGATTTGCGGGGGCTAAATAAAGTTATCGCCTTTTCAAAAGAAGATAAGGCGATCAGCGTGCAGGCGGGTATCCGGTGGTGCGATATACAGCAGTATGTGGATGAATACGATTTGAGCGTAAAAACAATGCAAACCTATGCCAATTTTACCGTAGGGGGCGCCTTGAGTGTGAACGCACACGGCCGCTATATGGGTTTGGGGCCGGTGGTGCTGAGCGTAAGATCCATAGACGTGGTTTTAGCTGATGGAACATCGGTGCATGCCAGCATGGCAGAAAATAAGGAAATATTTTTTGGTGCAATAGGCGGCTACAATGCCATTGGTATAATTGTACAGGCCGAACTTGAACTGGCAGATAATGTACCTATGAAACGCGTCCATAAAAAAATGGGGATAGACGAGTATAGGTCCTATTTCTTTGAAAACATCAGGAATAATAAAAAGGCCGTATTTCATAACGGTGATATTTATCCGCCAAAATATAAAAGGGTACGTGCCATCACATGGATAGAAACAGACGAAAAGCCAACCGTAAAAACAAGGTTAATGCCCTTGCGCGAATCGTATCCTCTTGAGCGTTATTTTCTGTGGTCATTTACCGAAACGCCGCTGGGCAAATGGCGGCGCGAGTTTTTAATAGACCCATTAGTATATCGCGGCAAGAAGATACACTGGCGAAATTATGAGGCAGGCTATGATGTTGCGGAGCTTGAGCCGAAATCGCGGGTTGACAGCACTTATGTTTTGCTCGAATATTTTGTGCCGGTAAACAGTTTTGATGAATTTGAAAAAGCCATGGCCGAAATATTCATAAGATATAATGTAAATGTATTGAACGTTTCCATACGCCACGCCAACGCCGATCCGGGCACTTACCTGGCCTGGGCGCGCGAAGAGGTATTTGCCTTCGTAGTTTATTATAAACAGCGCACAGATGCCGCATCAAAAAGCAAAGTTGCGGTATGGACAAGGGAACTTGCCGATGCTGTTATCGCGGTGAACGGCTCGTATTACCTGCCTTACCAGGTTCACCCCACTACAGAGCAATTTCACAAGGCCTACCCAAACGTGCACAAATTATTTAAGCTGAAAGCAAAGCTTGATCCGGGGAATAAATTTAGAAACATTTTGTGGGATACCTATTACAAACCTTTAACCATGGATAATTATGCATAACACTTCGTCAGAGTTCAAAGCGGTATTTAACGATACCGAATGGAGCGATAGGTTTTACCGCTTTTTGCAGGTGATATTTCATTTATATCCCGAGGACAAGTTTCACCAGTTGATAAAGGAGCAAACAGCCGCCAACCCGACTGACGAGGAAATATATAAAGCCGTTCAATCCAAACTGCCGGGGATAAAACCTTTTTTATCTGAATTAACTTATGCGTTGCCCGCATTAAAAAAACAAAAGAAGGAGCTTACGCGTGAAACTTTGCTGCTGCTCGGCGGAAAAAAGGATATAAACGGCTATTTGGAAATAGGATCGACAGGTAGATATATCAGCCAATTGCGAAAAGAGATTAAGGTATCTGAGCCTGTTTACCTAATGAATGACAAAGTACCCGGGAATTCGCCCGGCGATATTATGGAGCGGGGGCAATTAGGTAAGCTGGGCACTTTTATTGATCTGAACGATTATGAACCGATCAGCGCAATCGCGCCAGGGAGTTTGGATGTGGTTACCTGTTATATCGGGCTGCACCATTGCCCGCCGCAAAAACTCGACTCGTTTATAAAGTCGATACATGCTATTCTTCGCAAAGGAGGTTCATTCATTATTCGCGATCATAATGTAGATACGCCGCAGATGGCCACTTTTGTTTCGCTGGTGCATACAGTTTTCAATGTTGGGTTGAATGAAAGCTGGGAGTTTGAGCAAAAGGACCTTAAAAATTTCAGGCCGGCCGACGAATGGGCGGGGATAATCTCGAAGGCAGGCTTTAAAGACGCGGGCGAAAGAATATTACAGGATAAGGACCCGTCTGACAATACTTTGATGCTGTTTACCAAACTGTAAAAACATGGCCAGGCTGCGCATATTAACCTTGATCTCGGTACTGCTCGCGATAGTTACCTGGTATTTGCGAAACATGAAGCCATTGACCATTCCGGCAGGTAAAGGGCTGGTTGTTGATAAAGCGTGGTTAAAGACCGATCCTCACCCCATGATCGCGGCAAAAGATGTGCGCCCGCCTGATCAAACATTTCTTACATTTCCCGAATGGTTCCTGGTTTTCAGCCCGGCAGAGCAGGCCGCTTATTTTAAAGATCATACTTCCACCACATTCCCCTACCAGGCACATGTTCACCAAATGTGGAAAGGATATGATGTCATCAATGATCAGATCAAAGGAAATTACAAGTTCAATACCGGGTACCACGTGATGATTGTAGTGATTGCGGGCAGCACGACTGTTGAATATGACGCCAAATCGCTCTATGAAACATTGATAGGACGATTAACAGATGTTGATCCGCGTGAATCTATGACAGCTGAAGATAAATTTAACGCGGCTTACCTGGACAGCTATACCCGGTTTATTGAGCAATATCCGTGGTACGAATATGATTTTACTGATAAACTAAAAAAGCTATGGAGCAGCACTGATAGTACCGGGTCTCATTTTTTACGCAAAGCGGAACGCCGGTACTATTTGACCAGTGAATTGCTGGTAAAAGCAGGATATGGCTGGCTCATCAAGTTGGCCACAAAAGCATCTTACGATGATGCCTTATTCAACACTGTGGTTGTGGTTGATAAATTACCAGCTGACATCAGATCGTTCCCCGAAATAAAGGACGTGAAAAATTTACCCGATGGCATGGTGATGATGAACCTGCCTCGTTACGCCGATTTTAGTCCTGCGGCCTGCAAATTGGCGAAGGCAGGTGTAAATTTTAAAGAGATAGCTGGGAATAATGCAGCTATTATGGTGACGGTTTTTTCAAATGATACCATCCCGGCCAAAAAAGGATATAAGGTGATGTTCACCCAACCAATCGTTACGCAACCCGGACTAAAGCGGATAGCTTTGGCGACGCCTGTAGATAGCTTGAGCAGTACATTGAAGGAAATCCTGGCGGATAAAAAGCTGCGTGTGGAGCATATTTACGATTTCTAAATCACCGCAATACACTCCACCGAGATCAATATTTTACCGGGGAAAGGCATTACCTGCGGCGCACTGCGTGCCGGCGGGTTTTCGGGAAAGAAATGGCTGTAAACTTTATTAATAACTGAAAAATCAGAATCAGCACCGGTAACCATAAAAACGGTTGTCTTAACGATGCGGTCAACGCTGCTGCCAGCTTCTTCCACGATCGTTTTCAAATTGCGGAATGCCTGCCAGGCCTGTTCTTCATAATTTTCGCTGATGAGTTTGCCGGTTTCGGGGTCCATGCCCGCCATGCCAGATACAAATACGAGGTTGCCGGCGATTACAGCCTGCGGAATGAAAGGGTTGAGGCGTGGTACTTTAGGCGTGTTAAAGCTGGTCTTGGATGTCATAATGATAAAGGTTATTCAATATTGTAAATATAAATAATACAAATTATTATTACTGACCCCGCTCCACATCCTCATCCACGGTACTGCTCAAATCATACAGCAGCCATTGCTTTTCGGCGATCTGTTTGGTTTTGGAGTGGAGTAGTTTGATGAAATCGGCCACACCAACAGGCTCATTGCCATTGCCGTGTATGAGCACGATACTGCCATCCTGCGCCTGCTGCCCTTTGGCCAGCCAGGCATCAGAGCCGATGGGGATGAGGCCGTAATCGGTAACCTTAAATACCAGCTGCTGGTCAGATACCAAACCGGGGAAACGAAAAAATGCAGATGGCACCAACCCATTTTTCAGCATTAATTTTTCTGTAGCCAAAATTTCGGTATCCATATTCGTGCCCGGCTCTAATAAAAAGTTTTCCTTAAGCGGCGCGGTTTTGCTCACCTTATGGTTATAGGAATGGTTTACCCAGGTGATCCTGATCTCGCCCTCGTTGCGTAGTTTTTTCAACCATTCCAGGTCGGCAGTATGCTTCAGCATCCACAGTCCGCTCACCGAAAGCGCGATGGGTACGGGTTTTTCCACCTTCTTAAATTCAGCGAACATATCCGTAAATATCCTGCGGTCGAGTGGCTTATGCGAGGGGCAAAGGTCGGCTGTAAGGCTGACGCCGGTTTCCGTAGGCAAGCCCCGTTCAATACCTGCATCCTGTATACTGACCGACTGCTTTTCAACTTTGCTTATCGCTTTTTCATAAGGCGTGTTCTTGAACTGAACGCGCGTTTGCGCCAGCGTCATCTCCTTTACCTGGTAAAAACTGGTTTCATCCACCTTGCTTTGCAGGGTTTGCGGGTTAACCAATAGCAGGTAGTTGCGGCCGTTATTTTCAAAACGGCGCAGGATGAGCCAGTCCTGCGGGTAATTGTGCGCCCATCCATAATAAACGCGGTAATTTTTAATATCGAGGAAGTTTTGCTGGGCTCTAGCCAAATGGGCAAAGCTTAAAACCATTAATAGAAGAAAAACTACTCTGATAAATCGTTTCATTGTTTCAATTTCCAGTTTTTACCGGTAAGAATTGCAATAATAACCAATGTCATCAGAAAGAAGATTTGTGAATAAAATAATATCGGCATCATGGCCTCATAAACAGATAGGTCGGGGTGTTCTTTTGGCGGTGCGGATAATGGCGGGTAGATCGTCCATCCCGAAATTTGACCGCGCAAGGCGGCGATCAATCTCAAAAAGTCAAGCAATTCCAGGTTAAATAAGAATAGGCATACCAGTAACACTATATTTTGTAATCGTCGCCTGTAGCCAGCCAATCCTTCCCTTATTAAATAAGTCAAGACAACGACGAACAGGAAAACCGGTAGTCATAGACTTGACTTGATAATCACAAAATAGGTATCGTGCATGTTTATGTCCAGAACAGTGTCCTGTGAGTGTTTTGAATATAGCAGGAACAAACATAGCCTGGTAAATAGGGCTATCCCGGATAATAGAATAACTTCAACAGCGATGGGCTTAAGTTTCATCATTTGAATATATAAACTTCTGATTGAATATCCAGTTACATATAAATGATATAAATTTGAACCATGACCCGTTTATCCGTCAATATCAATAAAATAGCCACGCTGCGCAATTCGCGGGGTGGTAACAATCCTGATTTAGTCCAAGTCGCCAAAGATTGCGAACGCTTCGGCGCGCAGGGCATTACCGTACACCCGCGGCCCGATGAACGGCATATCCGCTATAACGATGTTTTTGAGTTGAAGAAGATCGTAACCACCGAGTTCAACATTGAGGGCAATTGCCAGGAACAGAAATTTATCGACCTGGTACTGGCCAATAAACCAGAACAAGTTACACTGGTGCCCGATGTCCTGGGGCAGCTCACTTCAAACCACGGCTGGGATACCATCAAAAATCAGCAATACCTGAGGGATATGATCAAAGTGTTCAAAGACGAGGGTATCAGGGTTTCAATTTTTGTCGACCCGGTTGTGGAAATGGTTGAAGCAGCGGCTGCTACCGGAACCGACAGGATAGAATTATATACCGAAGGCTACGCCGCACATTACCACGAAGGGAAAGAACTGGCGATAGCGCCGTACGTCAAAGCTGCCGAAACCGCGCAAAAAGTGGGCCTTGGCATCAATGCCGGGCACGACCTCGATCTGCATAATCTTAAATATTTCGCTCAAAATATTCCCGGATTATTGGAAGTAAGCATCGGCCATGCGCTCATCTGTGATGCCTTGTATTATGGATTAGAGAATACTATCCAAATGTATCTGAGGCAGTTGGTGTAACGGTGTTACGTTTTTTTATGTAAAACCATTGTCACTATCAGGTTACCCGATTGTTACTGAATTCTGAAAATTGTACCTTTGCCCCATAATTAACCGGGACATAAGAATTCATGAAGCTGAACACGGATTATCAGGAAAAATTTCAGGACAGGCACATCGCGCCAAACGAGGCGGATACTGCCGAAATGTTAAAAACAGTAGGTGTAAGTTCACTTGATGAGTTAATAGACCAAACCGTTCCGGCCGGTATCAGGCTAAAGAAAAAACTAAACCTGCCGCCCGCGAAGAGCGAATTTGACTATTTAAACACGTTGCGCCAAACCGCATCGAAAAACAAGGTTTTCAAGTCATTTATCGGCCAGGGATATTACGATGTGATCGTGCCGGGTGTCATCCAGCGCAACATATTGGAAAACCCGGGATGGTACACCCAGTATACCCCATACCAGGCCGAAATAGCGCAGGGGCGTTTGCAGGCATTGCTGAATTTTCAGACGATGGTGATCGATCTCACCGGGATGGAAATTGCCAATGCCTCTTTGTTAGACGAAGGCACAGCTGCTGCCGAAGCCATGTTCATGCAATACAGCTTGCGCAAAAACACGGGCGCTAAGGTGTTTTTTGTGTCGGAAGAAGTTTTCCCGCAAACCATAGATATTTTAAAAACCCGTTCGGAACCTTATGGTATCGAACTGCAAATAGGTGACCACCGTACGGTTGAACTGAACGAAAATATGTTCGGCGCCATAGTACAATATCCCGCCGGTGACGGCGCGGTTTACGATTATACCGGCTTTGCTGTAAAAGCGCATGAAAAAGGCATCAAACTAACCGTAGCCGCCGATTTGATGAGCTTGCTGCTCTTGACGCCCCCGGGCGAGTGGGGCGCCGATATTGTTGTCGGTTCCAGCCAGCGTTTCGGCGTACCGATGGGATTCGGCGGGCCGCACGCGGCATTCTTTGCCACCAAAGAAGAATATAAACGCTCGATACCGGGACGTATCATCGGCGTAACCATCGACAGCGCCGGGAATTACGCGTTGCGTATGGCCCTGCAAACCCGCGAGCAGCATATCCGCAGGGATAAGGCCACGTCCAACATCTGTACCGCGCAGGCATTGCTGGCTATTATGGCCGGGATGTATGGCGTTTATCACGGTCCGGATGGTTTAAAATTGATCGCTGAACGTATCCATGGTTTAGCCGTATTGCTGTCGGAATCCCTGGGCGAACTGGGTTATAAGCAATTGAATAACACTTATTTCGATACGTTGAAATTCGACCTCGGCGATTTGGCAGGCTCTATTCATGCCGAGGCCCTGAATAACGAAATGAACTTCCACTATAAAGGTTCGGAGGTTACTATTTCGATAGATGAAACCACTTCACCTGAGGATATTAAAACTATCGTTCGCTTCTTTGCTAAAGTAAAAGGCAAATCGCTGAGCGACGTAAATTTTGACGGACGGAAGGCCCATCTTAAAACGGTTATCCCCGCAGGCTTGCAGCGCAAATCTGCTTACTTGACGCACACCATATTCAACACGCATCATTCCGAACATGAAATGCTGCGTTACATCAAATCACTGGAAACGCGCGATCTTTCGCTTTGCCATTCCATGATCGCTTTGGGTTCATGTACGATGAAGCTGAACGCGACTACCGAAATGGTGCCGGTTACCTGGGCCGAATTTAGCAAAATACACCCTTTCGCCCCGGCTGACCAGGTAGGCGGTTATATGCAATTGTTTGACGAGTTGAACAACTGGCTGTCGGAAATTACCGGCTTTGCTGCCATGAGTTTGCAGCCTAATGCGGGCGCACAGGGCGAATACGCCGGGCTGATGGTTATCCGTGCCTATCATCACGACCGTGGTGAAGGGCATAGGAATATTGTTTTGATCCCTTCATCGGCGCATGGCACAAACCCTGCTTCGGCAGCGATGGCGGGCATGAAGATCGTGGTAGTGAAATGCGACGAGAACGGCAATATCGATGTAACCGATCTGAAAGAAAAAGCCGGACAGTATAAAAATGAGCTCTCTGGCCTGATGGTAACTTACCCGTCGACACACGGTGTATTTGAAGAGTCTATTATAGAAGTATGTGATATTATTCATGCCAACGGCGGCCAGGTTTATATGGACGGCGCCAACATGAATGCGCAGGTAGGTTTGACCAGCCCCGCTAATATTGGTGCTGACGTTTGCCACCTCAACCTGCATAAAACATTCTGCATCCCGCATGGCGGCGGCGGTCCGGGTATGGGCCCGATAGGCGTGGCCAAACATCTGGTGCCTTTCCTGCCCGGTCATGCTGTGGTTGATATTGACCAGGGCAAATCCATCCATGCGGTTTCGGCTGCGCCCTGGGGATCGGCATCGATACTGATCATCTCGCACGCTTACATTGCCATGATGGGTGCTGATGGTTTAACCGATGCCACCCGGTATGCGATACTGAACGCTAATTATATCAAGAGCCGCCTGAAAGACCATTACCCGATATTATATACCGGTACCAATGGACATTGCGCGCATGAAATGATATTGGATTGCCGCGCGTTCAAGAACTTCGGTATTGAAGTGAGCGACATTGCTAAGCGATTGATGGATTATGGTTTCCACGCGCCGACGGTTTCTTTCCCGGTTGCGGGAACGGTGATGGTTGAGCCTACTGAATCGGAACCAAAGCACGAGCTCGATCGTTTTTTGCGAGGCGATGATCGCCATTCGTCATGAGATAGCTGATGTGGAAAGCGGCCAGTCAGACAAAATAAACAACCCATTGAAAAATGCGCCGCACACGGTTGCGGTGGTTACGGCTAATCATTGGGAGCACGCCTATACCCGCCAGAAGGCGGCCTTCCCGCTGCCTTATGTAGCGGCTTATAAATTCTGGCCGTCGGTTGGGCGGGTGAATGACACTTATGGCGACAGGACGCTGATATGCAGCTGCCCGCCGCTTGAGAGCTATGAGTTTGAAGAAAGTGCTATAGAATAATGTGCAGATATGCAGATGTGCGAATGTGCAGATTAAGGAAAATCATTTGCACATCTGCACATTTGAAATTTGCACATCAAAAAATGATCTGCTGGGTTGAGCGCAATTATGGATTTTGAAGCTTACAACTTCTGGTTGTAAAAAATTATTTTACACCGTTCCTAATTTAAAAAGTAGTAACTTGTATATAATTTTAAATACCCGTGCTGTTTAAATTGCGAATATGTGTAAAAGGTACATAACCTTTTGAAAAATCACTCCGTATAAAGTATATATGATGACTAACAACGGCACAGTAAGTATTTTACTAGTAGATGATGACGAGATCAACAACTTTATTTCCATAAAGTTGATTAAGAAGGCCTTAACAAATACCGATATCATGGCTTGCCTGCATGGCAAGTATGCTATAGACTTGCTGTTGGATATACAGCGCGAAGACCCTTCAAAATTGCCCGATTACATTTTGCTCGACATTAACATGCCGATCATGAATGGCTGGGAATTTTTAGACGAGTATACCCGCCTGAATATCGATCCGCTGGGCAAGTGCAAGGTGTACATCATATCATCTTCCGTTTTCAGCAACGACATCAATAAAGCGCGTTCGTACCCGGTAGTGAAAGATTTCGTTTCAAAACCGCTGAACGTTGAGAAGATCAAAGAGCTGTTCGCGGTTGAGAACCACAATGCTTGACTGCAGCTGAATTAGTTGTAAAGGTTGAAGATGTTTGTGATGGTTAAACTACTGCTACCAATACAACTGCTACAACCAATCAAACCCCTTCCACAACAAACGCTTCATTTTCATACCTGACTTTTCCTATAGGAGCCGATTTGGCGTGATAAAACAAACAGGTATATCCCTCGTCCGCCGCTTTCTTGCCATATTCTTCCCGTAACTGCATCGATTTTCGCCCGTCGTAATCATATTTCGCTATAAATTTCCGGATCAATTGTTCAGGTTCTGGCAATTCGTCACCGCCAAAAAAACATTTATCGGTGACATCATTTATCCAGAAAACCTGGTGACAGGGGGTATGACCGCCCGATAACTCATATTTTATCCCCGGTTTCAATTCGCCTGAGTTTTCTACAAACTCAATATTTACAACATCCTTAAGCGCTTCAAAAATATCCTTGTGATAGGACGATGAGCGGCCGCTGATAGCAGCGTTCCATTCGCCCCGCTGAATTACATGTGTAGCCTGGGGAAAACTTGGCTCCAGTTTGCCGCTCCTTTCAACCGCCAAACCACCCGAATGATCGTAGTGCAGGTGCGACATCAGTATCAGCGTGATATCGTCGGGGTCAAAACCGGAATTGCGGATATGCTGGTGAATATAAAGTTCATCGCGCGTGTCTTTATACCCCAGTCCAGAGTCGAACAGTATCAGGTCGTGCGAAGTTTTTACCAAAAACGGGTTGATATGGATGAAAAGCGATCCCGGCCGCTCGCGGAAATTATCCACCTGCGGGTCAAAGGGTATAAATTTTTTGGAAGAATCAACCGAATACGACCCTTCGCCAAGCACAAAAATTTCCATCTTTCGTAGCGGCAATTGCCGCTGCGAATTAAACAAAATTATTCCGGTTTAGCTTTAACCGATTATTCGGCTGTGGTTGGGTCGATGATCGTAACCACTTCGCTTACTTTAGTGGCCGGAAAACCGCCCATACTGGCGTGTTCCCGCACCATTTCTTCATTTGGTGCAATGTAAACGCAGTAGATCATGTCGCCGGTTACATAGCTTTGCACCCACTGGATGGATGGGCCGAGTTTATTAAGAACGCCGCATGAGGTTTGTGAAATACCTTTCAACTGTTCGGAAGTCAGGTTCCCCGCTCCGGGGATTTCCCTTTCAATAACATACTTAGGCATAATTTGATATTTAAATTGAGTGGGGTAGTACAAGGTAAAAATAATCGGCGAAAAAGCAAAATAACTCTCCCGCTTCCTATATTTACTGTTTTAAATAATAATACATGGATAAAAGGTGGGCGATAAGCGAAAAGCCAGGCGATGATGAAGTAAAAAAGCTGGCTGGCGAATTGAATATCGACCCTGTTTTAGGCGCTTTGCTCATTAATCGCGGTATCAAATCCTATGATGATGCCAGGTATTTCTTCCGCCCCGATCTGCGGCACCTGCACGACCCCTTCCTGATGGCGGATATGGAAAAAGCCATTGAGCGAATTGAAAATGCTATTGCTTCCGATGAGAAAATACTGATCTACGGCGATTATGATGTGGACGGTACGACCGCCGTGGCCTTAACGTATAGCTTCTTCAAGAAGCATCATAATAAAATTGAATACTATATACCCGACCGCTACCGCGAAGGATACGGTATTTCGACAGACGGGATAGATTACGCCGCTGATAATGGTTTCGACCTCATTATCGCGCTGGATTGCGGCATCAAATCGGTTGAAAAGATCGCGTACGCGAATGAAAAAGGCGTAGATTTCATTATCTGCGACCACCACCTGCCGGGAGCAGAATTACCAGCGGCTGTCGCTGTTCTCGATCCAAAGCGGCCGGATTGCGGCTACCCTTATAAAGAATTGTCGGGCTGCGGCATTGGTTTTAAACTGATACAGGCTTATGCCGAAAAGAATGATATCCCATTTGAAGAGGTCACTTGTTATCTCGACCTGGTGGTTATCAGTATCGCCTGCGATATAGTTCATATCACCGGCGAGAACCGTACGCTGGCTTATTTCGGGCTGCAGAAACTAAACAGCGACCCATGCATCGGCGTCAAAACGCTGATGAGTAGTGCAGGTAAAACGACAGAATATACGATATCAAACGTGGTTTTTCAACTGGGCCCGCGTATTAACGCGGCCGGGCGGATCGACGATGCCAAACACGCTGTGGAATTGCTGATCGCATGCAGCGAGGACACAGCCGAAGAAAAGAGCGCGCTCATCAACATTCACAACACCGAACGTAAAGGACACGACCTTAACATAACTGACGAGGCCCTGGGCATGATCGCCAATGACGAGATCATGATCGGCCGTAAATCGACGGTAGTATTCAATGAAAACTGGCACAAAGGCGTTATCGGAATTGTAGCATCTCGCCTTACCGAAAAATATTATCGCCCTACCATCGTTCTAACCCGGTCGAACGGGCATGTGGCCGGTTCGGCGCGCTCGGTTTATGGGTTCGACCTGTATGAGGCGTTGTATGCATGCCGCGATCTGCTGATCCAGTTCGGCGGGCATAAATATGCGGCGGGGTTAACACTTCAGCCTGAAAATGTAGAGGCATTTATCGATCGCTTTGAAGAAGTGGTGAGCGCGTCGATCACCGACGAACAATTGGTGCAGGAAATAAAAATTGATGCCGAATTGGAATTGAAACAGGTCGAAGCAAAATTCTTCCGGGTATTGAACCAGTTCGCGCCATTCGGGCCGGGTAATATGGCGCCCGTATTTCTGAGCAGGAATGTGTATGTTAGCGGCTACGCGGGCCTGGCCGGCG
>Ga0207064_1070_pt1 | contig 15314 bp, 13 predicted proteins | sample Alteio_BWMinCont_26_FD_153488 | JGI IMG/M metagenome (GOLD analysis project Ga0207064, IMG submission 153488) | Enriched cells from forest soil in Barre Woods Harvard Forest LTER site, Petersham, Massachusetts, United States -... | ecosystem: Environmental > Terrestrial > Soil > Temperate forest >...
ATTATCCGGAGCAACTTTAAGAACAGGGTAGAGCCAATAGCTTTTACCGGTGAAAAAGACAATTTCTACGCCCTATCCAATGTAAACCAGGATAAAACCGCGTTGGTAGAAATAGATGGTTCGACGGGCAAAGATCTGAAGGTTATTTTGGGCTGCGAAAAAGCGGATATTGAAAAAGTGGATTACTCGAGAAACAAGCACAGGCTTGAGTTGGCTGTCTGCGAAGAGGAAAAACCTACAAAACACTTTTTGAATGATGACATCAAACATATTTATGCCGACTTTTCGCGAAAGTTCGCCGGTTCGGTGATCAATATTGTAGGCAGGGACAGCGCCGAAGATAAATTCATCATTTTTACCTATACCGACCGTAACCCGGGCACCTATTACCTCTATGAAACAAAAGGCGGGAAACTGACAAAGCTTGGCGATATTAATTTGAGCATTAAGCCGGGAGAGCTATGCGCCATGAAGCCCATATCTTTCAGGGCCAGGGATGGTTTGCTCATCAATGGCTATCTCACGCTGCCTCAGGGTTCAAAAACAACTGATCTTCCCGTTGTCGTGATGCCGCACGACCAGCCGTGGCGCAGCCGGGATAACTGGAAGTACAGCGATGAGGTGCAGTTTTTAGCTAATCGGGGCTATGCGGTTTTCCAGGTTAACTACCGCGGGTCAAGCGGCTATGGAAAAGCGTTTAACAGCGCCGGATTCAAACAGGCCGGGGGCAAAATACAGGACGATATTACCGATGGGGTGCATTGGCTCATTGATCAAAAAATAGCGGACCCAAAGAAGGTAGCTTTGTTTGGCGGAGGCTTTGGCGGTTTTTCGGCACTTTACGGCGTTTCGGCGCATCCCGAACTTTATAATTGCGCGGTGGTGCAATACGGACTGATCAATTTTTTTACCTATATCAAGGATGTCCCGCCCTATTTTAAGCCCCGGCTGCAAATGATGTACGAAATGATAGGCAATCCCGAAACAGACGCCGAGCAACTGCGTGCCATATCGCCGGTGTTCCATACCGATAAGATCAAAGCGCCCTTGCTGATATTCCAGGGTGCCAAAGACGAGCGTGCCAATATCAGTGAGCTGAACCAGTTTGTACGCGAGTTGAAAAAGCAGGGTGTGCCCGTTACCTATTTTTTAAAGCAGAATGAACGGTCAGTATTCAGGAGCGAGAGCAACAGGATGGAGATGTATGAGCAGATAGAGAAATTCCTCGACAATAATATGCGGGTTAAACGTTAAAGCCCGGCAAGATGCAAGAAGAAAAGATCGTTTACCGGAAGAACTTTTCGCTGATTATAGCTTTTCTTATACTCATATCAGTCACTTTCATCATAGCATTATTCGTCAGTTATAACCTGACCTCGAAATATGTTGAAAATGAGTTTGAATCAAAAAATGCTGATGTATTAGAGCAGACCATCAAACCCTATTACGACTTCTTCTACAATACGATACCCGAAATAACATTTTATGCGGGCTTCCTCGATTCGGCATCGGCAGCAAAATACTCGGATTCGGTATTCAAAAAATTTCGCTTTGTAACGCATACCACCTTTTACGCTATCGAAATAGGCACGCCTGATGGCATAAATCCGGGATTGGGCATCCGGGTAAAATCAATTATCGAATTTTCACCCGGCAACGGCCATGCGATCGGTTCGAGGAAAACCAGCCCGGCTGATTACAGTGATTTTGAAACTATGTCGGCGAGGCTGAATAATTTTGTATCGGTTGCCGATACGTCGCGTGAGCCGACGCAGGATGAAAAATTCAATACTTTTTACGACATAAGTCCCGAAAAAATCATTTACCTGAATATCCCGAGGCGCGAGGATATTAAACATTACCTCGAACTGCTTAAAGACAGGCATGTTAACGCGATATATGCGCAAAACATGATGACCTTTGCGCTCGACCGGCAGGGACTCAAAGTAAAAAACACGCACCCCGAGCTTTACAAAAATGTATCGATAAAGCCGGTAGTTTACGACCCGATCGAAAACGACAACACCAATATCGTTGCTGAGTCACCCTTTCCCGGCGCCTTTTCGAATTATAAATTGTACCTCACATCGCCTGACGACTACCTTAGAGCTGAGGTGAACCGCAGGTTTATGCCGATAGGTGCTATGGTTTTGCTGATCTACATTTTCCTGATCGCTATCGGCTGGCTCATTTACCGCAACCTGAATGTGAATATGCGCCTGTTCAAATTGCAGTATGATTTTATCAATAACTTCACCCACGAGTTCAAGACACCGGTGAGCGTGATTAAGATAGCCGGGTCGAACCTGCGCAGCGACAGCGACCTGACAGAAAAGCAAAGGAGACATTACGGGAAAATACTGGATGAAGAAGCCGATAAGCTAAATGAGCTGATGAATACGTTATTGTCGTTTACCCAATTGGAGAATAACGCTTTTAAGGCGAAAAAAGAAGAGATAATTATAGAGGAATTTGTGAAGGGTTATATCGATACTTTTAAGATAAAATATCCCGATTTCCATATACGCTTTAGGATACATGGTATAGTTGAATTTTATACCGACCCGGTTTTGCTGGGCAGCCTGTTTCAAAACCTGATGGAAAACGCCTATAAATATTCGAACCCTAAACACAGGGAATTGGCAATTGACGTAAAAAAAGAAAAAAGGAATATCGTGTTCTCATTTGCCGATAAAGGCATCGGTATAGCTAAAGAGGAAATAACTCATATATTTAAAAAATTTTACCGGATAGAGAACCAGTACAATCAGCATGGGAGTGCAGGTTTGGGTTTGGCTTTCTGCAAAGAACTGGTTAATTTTATGGACGGGGACATAACGGTTAATTCAAAAATAAACGAAGGTTCGGAGTTTATAGTTACACTGCCCTATGAAACGGCCGAATAAATATAATCAGTAAAACTATGGACAAGGAAATAAAAATAGCGCTGGTTGAAGACGACGAGAACCTGCGTTTTTTGGTAGGCGAGCGCCTGCGGTCGGAAGGGTACAAAGTGCTGGAAGCAGATAACGGCGACGATGCCGAAAGTATGATAATGGCCGAGCAGCCGCACATTGTCCTGCTCGACTGGATGCTGCCGGGCAAACAGGGCGCGGAAGTTTGCAGCTCTATCCGTGCAAAGGGCTTTGACAACCTGGTGATCATGATGACGGCCAAGGCGCAGGACGTGGATAAGATAGAAGCCTACAACTTCGGCGTATCGGATTATATCACCAAGCCCTTTAATATGGATGTATTGGTGGCTATGATCGATAATAAGATCAAATTTTCGCTGAACAGCGATAAATCCGAGTCGTACAAATTTGCCAATATGGAACACCATCCCAATATGCACCTGCTGATCAGGGATGGTAAGAAGGTTGAATTGACCATACTGGAAAACCGCATCCTGCTATATTTCCTCAAGAACAAAAACAAAGTGATCAACCGCGAGGAGCTGATGATGGAAGTTTGGGGCTACAACGCTGACGTAAATACGCGCACGCTGGATATGCATATTGTAAGGCTGCGCAAAAAGATCGAGAACAACCCTGATTCGCCGCAATACCTGCAAACTGTGAGGGGGATAGGGTATAAGTTTGTTTATGAGGGGTGAAGTCTGAGGTCGGACGACTGAAGTCAGATCTTAACGTTTTCGATAGACTGCCGATAGGATAAAGTCCCCAAAGAAAGATCTTTGTTCGATTGTACGACAATCATATTTGTCAAAAGCTGCCTGTATATCGGGTAGCTTTTTTGCTTCTATTCCACAGATGAGCCTAAAGAACAGGAACATTGACCGCAGTAATATTTTTTGCCACCATTTGCCGGTGGGCCTGAAATCGGTATTGAGCCAAAGGCCATTTAGCTTTAACGCATCATGAACATGGGCGAATATTTTATGAAAACTCTCTTCTGTAAAATTGTCGAATAAGAAAGGTGTGATGACCACATCGAAGTCACAATCTAAAGCGACGTTTTCTACCGCCCCGGTAATAAAATCTACCTGGTTATTACCTGCATTCCTTTTTTTCGATATGGCCATCATTTTAGGAGCGATCTCGGCATAGGTTATTTTTAAGCCCGACGGGTGAATTTTGGCGATCTTTTCCAATATCCATCCTGTCCCGCCGCCAACGATTAGTATCTTACTATTTTTCGGGATAAACGGCAGCAAATAAACCTGGGAACAGATCAAAGCCTTGCCATAGATCAGTCTTGATGCCCGGTCATAAAACCATGCTGAATTATTGTAATTGGCGGCCATAGCGGAGAAACAGTAAATTAAAGGATTGTTACTATATTTAGTGCAACCATCTCAAAAAACTGATCATGAAAGTCTATCTCCGGCACGCTGCAGCTGCACTGTTTTTAATTTTAGCCTCGATTGTTGTTCACGCCAAAGAAATTAAACCCGATTCGGATAAATACAACCGCCAGGAAGTGATGATACCCATGCGCGACGGGGTAAAATTGCACGCGGTTATTTTCGCACCCAAAAATCAAACGGAAAAACTGCCTTTCCTGATGTTACGGACGCCGTACGGGGTAAATAAATATCCGAGTCCTGAAAAGAGGGCTTATACGCAGGATATGGCAGAGGACGGCTACATATTCGTTTTTGAGGATATACGCGGGCGGTACCTGTCAGAAGGGAAATACGAGATGTCGCGGATGAGCCGGGATAAAAAAGACCCGAAAGCCATTGATGAAGCCAGCGATACTTATGATACCGTCGACTGGCTGCTGAAAAACGTACCGAATAATAATGGCAAGGCAGGCGAATTCGGCATATCCTACGATGGCTGGACCAGCATTATTGCCGCAAGCGACCCGCACCCGGCTATGGTAGCGGTGTCCGAACAGGCTACTCCCTCGGATATGTTCATGAACGATGACCTGCACCATAACGGCGCTTTCAGGCTGAGTTATGCCTTTGAATATGCTTTCATGGAAGAGATATCAAAAACGGATTCCCTTTTCCAGTTCGGAAATTATGATACTTATAACTGGTACCTGAAACTGGGGCCGTTGTCAAATATCAACAACAAATACATGCACGGTAAACTGCCCAGCTGGAATTCCTATGTCGCGCACCCCAATTATGATGATTTCTGGAAAAGGCAGTCGCTGCACTCGCGGCTGGATTCGCCGCGCATTGCGATACAGCACGTAAGCGGCTGGTGGGACCAGGAGGATATGGTTGGTCCGCAGGATGCTTACAAATACCTGGAAAAGAATGACAGGCACAACCGCAACTTTATTGTGATGGGCCCCTGGAGGCACGGCGGCTGGGCCGGCGGCGATGGCACGAGTTTAGGCAATGTGAAGTTCGATGGGCAGGCGACAGGTACTTATTTTCGTAAAGAGATACAGGCCAAATGGTTTGCCTGGTACCTGAAGGGCAAAGGCGACGGCAATTTTGCAGAAGCCATCTCGTTCCAAACAGGCTCCAACCAATGGAAAAGTTATAGTAAATGGCCGCCGAAGGAATCGAAGATCAAAAACATCTATTTCCATTCCAACGGCAAACTGACCTTCGACGCGCCAACAGCGGCGGAAAGCAAGTCGTTCGACAGCTACGTTTCCGACCCGGCGAAACCTGTCCCATACCGTGCAAGGCCGGTAGAGGAAACCTACGGGCCAGGGTCGCGGTGGTATTTCTGGCTGACCGAAGACCAGCGCTTTGTACAGAACCGTCCGGATGTTTTAAGCTGGGAAACCGATACATTGACCCAGGATGTAACCGTTACCGGCAACCTGCTGGCCAAAATTTATGCGGCTACATCAGGCACTGATGCCGATTGGGTGGTGAAGCTGATCGACGTGTATCCGCAGGAGTATAAGAAAGAATTGAAAATGTCGGGATATGAGCTGATGATAGCCGCTGATGTTTTTCGCGGGAGGTTCAGGAAAAGCTTTGAGCACCCGGAACCGGTGACGCCCAATAAGGCGGAGCTCTACACTATCGACTTGCATGGTGTCGACCATGTGTTTAAGAAAGGCCACAAGATCATGGTGCAGGTGCAAAGTACGTGGTTCCCTATTATCGACCGCAACCCGCAGAAATATGTGCCGAATATTTTTGAAGCGAAAGAAAGCGATTATCAAAAAGCTACGGAAATGATCTATCATTCGGCGGGCGCTGCATCGTGTATTAGTTTGCCGGTGGTGGAGTAAATTGCTCCGTAGGAGCAAAAGGTTGGTAGAAAAGGTTAAAAAGAAAAAAATGCCCCGTAGGGGCATTACTTGCCAGTAAAGCAGGTAACAATTAGCCAGTTCAGCGCGATTACAAATACATATTGCGCAATCAGCACGCCATCCAAAAAAAAGAAATAATAATATTCGTTTTTCTCCCATTTGGAGCGGAAAATGAGCCAGCCGGTTAGAATAATGCTAAGCGTTAATGCAAAGAAATCGGTATTGAAGCCGTTGTTGCGGAATAGAAATAGCAGCACCAAATAGCCCGCGAGCAACACCTGGCAAAACAGGTAGGCATTCTTTTCGCCCCAGGCTACGGGGATAGTTTTGAGGCCGAATTGCTTATCCTCGAACAGGTCGCGGATATCAAAGGGTATGGCTACGGCGGCTATGAACAAAAATCGTGTGGCGATCAAAATTGTAGTATCCCGCAAGGAGATCGTAGCCAGGTGTTTGGCCTGTGCCTCCAGTACAGGCAGCAGGACGATGCTCATCGTCCACACCAGCGTAATGAGGATCAACTTTAGGCCGGGGATATTACGCAGGCCGAACTTCCTGTCGCCCATGGTGAATAAAGGCAGCCCGTACGCAAATGAGAGGATAGCCAGGAAAATGAGCAATAGTTTGGATGAAAAAGAAACCAGGAAGAATAGCGGCGCGAGCGATAGAATAGAAACAATAGTAAGCGTTACCATCAGCCTGTAATGCGCGAAGAACCACCTGACGCGTTTTTGCGGCGATTCGTCCGGATGTACCGGCTTGTTGATCAATATGCAGAAGTTGTATATCCCGATAGTTGAAACAAAAAGCAATGCTAAGACAGGGTATATGGGTTTTGAGCCGATCAGGTAAAAGGTAAGCAGCCCCTGTGCTACGGCGCATAAACCCATGAAAATATTGCTGAAGAGCAAAAGGTCAAGCGCGGGCAGTAAGATTTTCCTCATCGGTGAATGAAAAACGCCCTTGCTGCCATAATCAGGCCTGTTTTTGCAGGGATGGATCGGCGGAGGCTTTCAGTTCAAATATCGTGATCTCGGGCAATATTCCAAGCCTGCCGGGATAGCCCAAAAAGCCGTAGCCAACATTTACGTACAATTGCTGCTGGCCCTCACGGTATAGTCCGGCCCACTCTTTATAAATATATTTAATGGGGCTCCACTCAAAGTTTTCAGTGCGTACGCCAAACTGCATGCCGTGAGTATGCCCGGCAAACATGACATCGATCTGCGGATGCTGTAAAACTTCGGCCCGCCAGTGGGAAGGATCGTGCGACAGCAGGAGTTTTACCGGGAGGTCGTCCGTATTTTTAATCGCCAGGTCAAGCCGGCCACGGTTGGGGTAGCTATTTAATTTGCCCCAATTCTCCACGCCGAGGATGCCTATTTCTTCGCCGCCAACTTTCAGCCTGCGATGGTCGTTACGTATCAGGTCCCAGCCCATGTTTTTATGCGTGGCAACCAGGTCGTTAAAGTTCCTTTGTCTTGAAGCCTCGTCGGGCCAATCGAAATAATCGCCGTAGTCGTGATTGCCCAAAGATGAGAAAACTCCCAAAGGTGCTTTCACCTTGCTGAAGATATCCTGGTAGTGACGCATTTCAAAAGCAAACATATTGACAAGGTCGCCGGTGAAAAATATAAGATCGGGTTTTTCCCTAAGCAGCAAATCCACTCCACCGATGATCGCCTTGTTATGGTGAAAGCTGCCGGAATGGATGTCAGATATCTGGCCCAATTTCAGCCCGTCAAACGCTTTGGGCAGGTTTGGCAAATAAAGTATGCGCCGTTTTACCTGGTAATCATAAGCACTACCTGAAACCATCCCGTAAATCATTCCGCCCATTGGTATCGACGCAGCCAGCAGCCCTGCCTTCATCAAAAAATCTGAACGCGGGATGGCATCTGGCGAAGCGGCTTTTTCAATGATTTCGGTATTGCTCAGCTTTTGGTTTTTCCGTTTGATCCATCGCCTTATATCATCCGCCAGCATAAAGGGCAGAAACAGCGCTTTTGTGAGCACGAAAAGAAAGAAAATCAGCATATAGGCCGACCTGATGGCCAGGCCTGTTTCAGCAAACATGCTGACAAACAGCCCCCCGGTGATAAAAACAGACAGCGACCAATAGATGATGCTGAATGCTTTACTGCGGGAAAACTTCCACTGCCTCAGCGCTGCACGCAACCCTTTTATCAGGTAGGTATCGGCTGCAAGAACTATGCAACCGATCAAAATAATAGTAAAAGCTTCCTTAACCATGCTGTGGCAGTAAATTAATAGCGGTCGTCGTCGATATCCAGGTCATCGTCCGGTTCCAGGTTAAACAGGCTGTTGAACATGTCCGAAAAAGCGAAGCCATTATCCAGGAAACCTTTGTTGAGCTGAGAAAATTCCGCCAGGCCGTGCAAAACGAATTCCATCAGCAATAGATGCTGATTGGCAGTCAGGTTCGGGTGAAGTTTTTTGACTAGTTCTTTCAACCCGTTAACCGAATTAAGCCCTTTTTTATAAGCATCGAACGGCAGGTCGTCGTTTAAAAGGATCGTGTTGCTATCGCCGAACCAGTTGATGATCTCGGCATAGGGGTTAGGCGCCTTGGATTTTTTTACCTTTTCCGGGTCGGGGAAAAATTGCAGCATCAAGGTTCTTACAGCTTTACCGATCAGCATGTTGGCTACTTTGGCGGGGCCCTCCAACTCGCCTTCGTAAACGAGTTCGATCTTGCCGGTTATGGCAGGTATCACTCCCAAAAAGTCAGTGATACGAACAAAGGTCGATGATTCTTTATTGAGGATCATTCGCCGTTCGGCATTGCTCACCAGGTTCTCGTAAGCCGAGATTGTCAACCTTGCTGATACGCCCGATTTTTTGTCAACATATTCCGAATTGCGGGCCTCAAAAGCTATCTGCTCTATCAGATCCTTCACTAATCCGTCAACTTCGATCGCGGTTTTTTGTTCAGGTGAAAGCAATGCTTCCTGCTGTGTTATTTTACGCGAAACTTCTATCGAACGCGGGTAGTGCGTCAATATCTGGCTTTCGATACGGTCCTTCAACGGTGTTACTATGGAACCGCGGTTAGTATAATCCTCAGGGTTCGCAGTAAATACAAATTGCAGGTCGAGGGGCAGGCGCAGTTTAAAACCGCGTATCTGTATATCTTTTTCCTGCAAAATATTGAACAGCGAAACTTGTATACGTGCCTGCAAATCGGGCAATTCATTGATCACGAATATGCCGCGGTGCGCGCGAGGTATTAAACCAAAGTGGATCACCCGCTCGTCGGAGTAATGCAGTTTCATCGTAGCCGCTTTGATCGGGTCCACATCGCCTATCAGGTCGGCGACGGTCACATCCGGCGTGGCCAATTTTTCAGTATAGCGTTCCGACCTGTGCAGCCAGGCTATCGGCGTATCATCGCCTTTTTCTGCTATCTCGTTACGACCGAACCACGAGATCGGGTTCAGCGGGTCATCGCATAATTCCGAGCCGTCGATGTAGGGAATATATTCATCCAGCAGGTCGACCATCAGCCGGGCAATGCGTGTTTTCGCCTGTCCGCGTAAACCAAGAAGCAAGATATTATGCCTGGAAAGGATAGCAGTCTGCAAGTCGGGTATCACGGTATCTTCAAAGCCGATAATTCCTTCAAAACCGCCTTCCTGCTGTTTCAATTGGGCTACCAGGTTTTGCCGCAGCTCATCCTTAACGGATTTGCTTTTATAGCCCGACTTTTTTAATTCGCCTAAAGTTTTTATATCTGTTTTTGTCATTAGTCAATGGTCATTAGTCATTAACGCACAGTTCTGCGTCTATTTCGTATGTAATCTTCAAAAATATATTCACCCAACCCGTTCAGCGAGCTGTAAAAAGCCTTGCCGCCGTTTGTTTCGGTAAACTTGCGCACAAATTGCTGCAGGTAAGGGTCCTTGGCGATCATAAACGTGGTGATGGGTATTTTTAGTCTTTTGCATTGCGCCGCCATGTTCAGCGTTTTGTTCACCACTTTGCGGTCGAGGCCGATGCTGTTCTTATAGTATTTCGTTCCTTCTTTCAAACAGGTTGGCTTGCCGTCGGTGATCATAAATATCTGCTTGTTGTGCGTTTTGCGGCGGCGGAGCAGGTCTGTAGCCAGTTCGAGCCCCGCATAAGTATTGGTATGATAAGGCCCGACTTGCAAATAAGGTAAATCCTTCAACGCTATCGGCCAGGCATCATTGCCAAATACTACTATATCTAAAGTATCTTTCGGATATTTGGTTCGGATCAACTCTGCTAAAGCCATAGCTACTTTTTTTGCCGGGGTAATGCGGTCCTCGCCGTACAGGATCATCGAGTGCGAAATGTCGATCATCAGCACCGTAGAGGTTAGTGTTTTATAATCCATTTCCTCCACTTCCAGGTCACGCTCGGTCATCATAAAATCGTTGATGCCATGATTGATCTGCGCGTTGTGGATGGATTGTGTAATATCGATCTGGTCCAGACTATCGCCGAATTCGTATTCGCGTCTTTCGGCGTTCTTTTCTTCTCCCTGTCCCGAATACGGGGATTGATGGTTGCCCTTGCCCGATTTTTTCAGCTTCCCGAATATCTCTTCCAGCGCCGACTGCCTGATACTTTGCTCTGTTTTAGCCGTGATGCTGAACTCACCGGTCTGGTTATCTTCGTCCAAATAGCCTTTCTGCTTCAGGTCATCGATGAAGTTACCCATCCCATATTCATCCTGGGTGACGTTATATTGCTTATCCAATTCGTTCATCCAGGCCAAAGCTTCGCCTGCATCGCCCGAGGTGTAATTAAGCAATTCAAGAAATAATTTCAGTAATTCGTCAAACCCGCCTTTGGGTAATTGTTTGGGAACAAACTTCGAGAACCCGTAACCACGCATGCATTATCCTTTCAACTATAAAGGTAACGGATATTTTGTTTTAAAAGTTTCAGGAAGACCTTTTAGCCCGAAATGTTAGGAAAAAATGACATTTGGATAGTGACTGGTTATCAGTTACCCGTGATCAGGAAAGCCCTAACAGTTTCCTGATATGCTCATCATACGGCGGATTAGCCCCGCGCTTACCTGCTACAAAAGCCCCTACAATGCAAGCCTTATCTACCACCTGCTGCATGGGCTGACCCGAAAGCAAGCCTGCTATGAAAGTCGCCAGGAATGAGTCGCCTGCACCAACGGTATCACCCACCTCCACCGGGCAGCCCGGGCTCTCGTAAAATTCATGGTCGTGCCAAACGATGGCGCCATTTTCGCCGCGGGTTACACAAATGGTACGGCAATGAAACTTTGACCTGAACTCATTGATCTGGTCGCGCAAGTCACGCGTACTTCCGCCGATCAGCAGTTTCGCTTCGTCCTCGTTCATCTTCACCACATCGGCCCTGGCGGTCAGCGTTTCAATGGTCGACAACGTATAATGCGGCGTCCGCAAATTCACATCGAATATTTTCAATGCTTTGGTTTCGTTCAGTAAATTTAACAGGGTATCGCGCGTAGTTTCTTCCCGGCAGGCCAGGCTGCCATATACGATGGCAGATGCATCTTCCGCACCCTGAGTTAATATATCATCCGTCTGGATGTTATCCCAGGAAACAGGTTTGGGTATGATATAAGTCGCATGCTGCTCCACGTCCAGTTCAACCGTTACCTCACAGGTAGGCAACAGCGGATCGCGCTGGATCAATTCTGAAAAAAGATCATTCAGCTTCAGGTATTCAACCAATTCATCACCAGGGGCGTCTTCACCGACCCGGGTAGCAAAGGCTACATCCACCTGTTGCTGCGCCAGGTGCATAGCCACATTCATGGGCGCGCCACCCGGTTTTTTGCCGTCGTCAAAAGTATCCCAAAGTATTTCGCCGAAGCACAGAACTGGTTTCATAGGATGAAAGCTGAAGAGCCAAAGCTAAAAGCTTTTAATTGGAATATTGTTTAACTTTCAGCATGAAAAAAATAATACTTACCTGTACGCTGATCTTTTATGCTTGTTTTTGCTTTGCGCAGGACAAGGAAGCCGTCGTAAAAGTTCTTGACGATCAGCGAATAGCCTGGAACAAGGGCGATATAGAAGGCTTTATGCAAGGCTACTGGAAGTCCGACTCCCTGATGTTTATCGGCAAAACCGCGCCGGTTTATGGCTGGCAAAAAACGCTCGACCGGTACAAAAAGACCTATCCCGGCAAGGCGGGTATGGGCGAGCTTACATTTGATATCATACAAGTAAAGGTATTGGATGAAAACAACGCCTTTGTTTTAGGCGGATGGCATTTAAAGCTGGAGAACAGCGCACCCGGAGGTTATTTTACCCTGTGGTTCCGCAAAATAAAGGGGGAGTGGAAGATTGTGTGTGATCATACATCTTGAGATATTAGAAATTAGATGTGAGATTTGAGTTTAGAATAGTATCATACTATTTTTTTGTTCTCTTATGTCTTAAATATTTGCTGAAGACATTTATATATCTGTCATCAAAATTTACTTTGGTTATATCTTCAAGGCTAATTTTAATCGGTTCTTCATCCCAAAAACCACTAGCATCAAAATACTGAATATAGACATTTTTTCGACCGGTCTTAATAATAGGGCCAATAGTAAATGTGTCAATTTCAGGATCTTCACATCTAACAATAACATTAAGCCCCTTTTCTTTTATGCTTTTGAAAACGGATTGCCAGCTTCCTAAATCTATTTTGTAGTTAATTCCAACTTTTTCGGCCTCGCCTTCCCACACCATCATTTTGTGATAATATTGATCGTTCCTGTTGAAGCGTATTGTTTTAATTTGATCAATGGGCAATATATTATATCCCAAAACACTGAAATCATCACTTTCTTGCAATACCAAAAAATCATTTGAATAATCAACAATATAACCACGACTTATTTCAACAGAATCTGCACCAATTTTTCTTGTAATTCTGGTGAATTTTTTCCCTTCGAAATGATCTTTTATTTTTTCGAGTATCACAATTGCAAAGCTAATTGTGAAAGGTAGAAATAAAAACTTAGAATGGCTTCCCCTTCGCCAGCGCCCTATCCGCCCATTTCACGGCTACCTTTTCACGGTATTGCGCGTAATTTTCTTTGAGGGCCATTTTCAGCAGGCTATCAACACCGCCTTTTATAGCTAAATTATAGAGGCTTGCAGCCTTACGAGTTATTGAAGCGTCCCAGGCGCGCAGGCTTAGCGAGTAAGAACCGCTCAGGTACTTCATCCAGTGCCAGTAGCCTGTGGGCATAAATAGGGTATCGCCGTGCTCCAGGAAAACTTCGGTGCCTTCTACGCCTTCCAATGCGGGAAACTTAGTAGTATCAGGGTTCGATACATCATAATCCTCCAGCGCGTAGGTGGCGTTGGGGAGGCAATACAAGCGCCTTTTCCATTTATTTTCGAACAGGATCACATGCTTGCGGCCAATGAAATGTGTGTGAAAAATATGCGGCAGGTCGATATCGTAATGTAAGAAGGTAACCGAGTTCGATCCGCCGAAAAACATGGCCGGCATGCTTTCGATAAAACCGCCCATCAGGCCTTTGGGTATTACAATATCGTTGAGCAACTGTGGCGCCAGTTTAAAAATATTAAAGAAGAAGATGCGCAATTCAGTAGGCTGCGACATGATCAGGTCTATATAATCGCTGAATGGCATTTCCGCCGCTTTTGAATTGATAGGTTTTGAGGGGTCGGCCTTTGAATTGTCGTATAGCGGTACAACTTTATTGCCTACGATCTCCTTTAAATATTCCGGCGCCCATTTTTCACGTGCCGGCCAGTTATTGGTTAAACCTTTGATGACCAACGGCCGCCTTGGTTTTAAATAATTTTCAGCGAAGTCTGACGGACTTATAGTATCGACAGTATCAATTGGATGAAGATTAAAACCCATAGTTCAATAAAATTGGTACCCATTTAAGCGGTCCTTTCCGGCTGAAATCAGGGATTTACCAAGCCGCTAAGATACAGAGTTCAATTTAAATTAACATAGCACGGCAGGCGGACTCAAAAATATTACGAGTAACTGTTGTTTTACTACTATTCCCTGTTATTTTTGATCATTCAATTAACCCGTCACGAACGAATGAACCTTATTAAAAAACTCTTTTTAGTTATTGTTGCTGTTTGCCTGTTTACCGCCGCTCAGGCACAAATAGAAGTCGCGCGATTGATGATGAAAACACAATTGCCTAACAGTGACGGCTCAGCATTAACCTGGCAAAATATTTCGTCCACCGGTTTCGGATCGTTCCTGAACTTTGGCTTTAGCGTGGCGCAAAACGACGCCATAACCGTTGAAGGTGGTTTTTACTATTTTAGCTATCAAGGCAGCAGTATTTATTCGGCTCCCTGTTTGATCAGCTATCGGCATTTGCTTGCAAGTTCAGGTGATAATGATGGCAGCGGATTTTATATCGAACCGGCCGCCGGTTATACGTTCGGCGATACGGATATTCAGGAGTCTGATGCCGGTGGACACCCGTTTTATACGGCTAATGGCAACCCGATCAATCAGAAAGTGGCGGGCCCGGCGGGAGCTTTAGCATTTGGTTATCTTTTTGCACCTTCGGGATGGATCAGGTTTAATATCGGTTTGCGCTACGAGCATACCTTTGTAAACGGTGATCCCGCGACCAACGTCATCTCACTGCGTATATCGCATTCCTTTTCCTTTGGGCGAAGGAATTAGCAATAACGCACAAAAAGCCCGGAGGCTGTTGCCCCCGGGCATGTAATTTGCAGGCTCTTCTTTCACTCACGCAAATCCCATCTACTGCAAACTGCCGACTGATCAGTTTGGCATCAATACGGTATTGACTACGTGTATCACCCCGTTGCTTTGATTAACATCGGCAATGGTGATCCACGATTGGCCGCCTTTTTCATCAACCAGGTATAATTTTTTGCCTTTTTGCATTACCCACAACTTACCGCCTTCTACGGTTGCCAGTTCAGCTTTGCCATTGCCTTCTTTTACTTTGGCCATCAGGTCGGCCGAGCTCATGCGGCCCGCTACTACATGGTACGTTAGTATTTTAGTTAGGGTGGCCTTGTTTTCCGGTTTTACCAGGTTGTCAACCGTTCCGGCAGGCAGTTTATCAAAAGCCTCGTTGG
>Ga0207064_1071_pt1 | contig 15103 bp, 16 predicted proteins | sample Alteio_BWMinCont_26_FD_153488 | JGI IMG/M metagenome (GOLD analysis project Ga0207064, IMG submission 153488) | Enriched cells from forest soil in Barre Woods Harvard Forest LTER site, Petersham, Massachusetts, United States -... | ecosystem: Environmental > Terrestrial > Soil > Temperate forest >...
CGGCGGCGGTAATTTATTGGCCGCTCATTCTGATACTACCAAAACAGTTGTTGATTCCACCCGGGTTGTCGATTCAACAAAAAAAGCAAAATAACCCAAATTTATAAACTGAAAAATTATGGCAACAGATGAAAGAATAGCTCACCGCCTCGAAGAACTTCATGGAAGCGGATTTGAGGTTGTAGACGGGCAACCGGATATTATAGGCTGGAACGTGAAGACCCGCAGCGGCAAAAAAGCGGGTAAAGTAAAAGACCTCCTTTTCGAACCGGAATCACGGAAGGTGCGATACCTGGTTATCGACCTGGGTAATAATGAGCTTAATTTGGAAGAAGGCCGCGCTGTACTGGTCCCGATCGGTATAGCTGAACTGTACACCAAGACCGATCACAGGCGTACAAGTGACGTGGATCCGGCTTATGAAGCCTATGATCCAGCCGAAGACGGGAACGTGGTTTTCCTGCCGGATGTTACGGCGGGGCAAATAGATGCCTTGCCGCTATACGAAAAGAACCATTTGTCGCCTCATGTTGAAATGGCAATCAGAAAAATTTTAGAACCAGGTAACAATAGATATGATAACGATGAGTTTTACCGGCACGAGCAGTTTAATGACGACCGCTTCTATCATCATCATGATCACCACCAGGATAACCGGGTGAAATAATTGGAGAAGTTTAATTAAAGAACGCCAAAATAAAGTTTCCCCGGAAAGGGGAGACTTTATTTTGGAATAGAAGGGCTAATCAAACCCGCCATGCCTGTTCGCCTTAACCGGCTCGGGCCATTTGGTTGGTTCGCCTGTTCTGCGGTCGGGAGGCAATACGCTCTTTTCGCGCGAGGTAGTTTGCGGGTCCTCGCTTGCCTCGTACGCCATGATAGCGGTCAGGATAGCGTTCTTTTTCACCTCGTCAAACACGATCTTGTCATAGGTATCCCGGTTGGTATGCCAGGTATAAACACCGTAGTCCCAGCTAAGCGAACCGAGCGAAAATCCGGGCGCACCTGCTGCCACGAATGAGGCAAAATCCGATCCGCCGCGGCCAGGCGCGCCCGGGAATGTTGTTTTTACCGAATCGCGAATGTACGATGGGGCATGAGAAAGCCAGCGTGTCAGGTATTCGTACGAGTTCAGGAAACCCTGCCCCGATAGGTTAACTACTCGCCCGGTGCCATTATCCTGGTTAAATACCGCCTGGATATGCTGCACTATTTCGGGATGATCTTCAACAAAGGCCCTTGAACCGTTCAGGCCCTCTTCCTCGCTGCCCCAGTCACCAACGATAATGGTTCTTTTCGGATTGGGATACACCTTTTTCAGGATACGCATCGCCTCCATCATCGTCAGTGTGCCGGTGCCATTATCGGTAGCGCCCGTACCACCGTCCCATGAGTCGAAGTGCGCTGAAAGTATCACATATTCATTGGGTTTTTCGGTGCCTTTGATCTCGCCGACAACATTGAAAGTCGGCATCGGCCCCAGTTCCTTCGATTCGGTATGTACCGCGATCTGCGGTTTCTCCCCCGATTCGATCAAACGGAAAAGGAGGGTGTAATCCTCGAGCCCAATATCAACAGTAGGTACTTTTTTAGTATTGGCGCCAAATATCTTATCCACGCCAAAGCCCGCCGACCATGTACAGGTTACTATTCCAACCGCTCCCGCTTCTTCAAGTGCATGGGGCAGCGTGCCGGTAGTGACGCCCATAGTATAGCCGGTTTTACGGATGCGTTCGCGCCAGGCAGCGGTTGCTTTGGTGCGCTCTTCCTTTATTTTGTCAATTTCTTCCTTAGTGCCATAATCCCGCCAGTTCTCATCCGAGCGGCCGGTTGGCTGGTTCATGCTGATCATTACAAATTTGCCTTTTACCGCAGGCAACCAGACCTTAAAAGCATTACTGTCAGCTACGTCAGGCAGGATGATCACCTCTGCGGTGACCGTCTTTTTGCCGGTGCTCGGGCTCCAGGCCAATTGCGTACCTTCCAATGTTTTTACACGCGGCGAAACCATGTCGATGTGCGATACCCCGCGTTCCCATCCGCGCCAGTCGCCCCATTTTTCTATGCGTGCGTCAATGCCCCAGCTGGTGTATTTGGTAACAGCCCAATCTCCCGCTTTTTGCATTTGCGGCGAGCCCACCAGGCGAGGGCCTATCCCGTCGAACAATTCGTGCGCCATTTGCTGCAATTGCGAATTATCGTTTTCTTCTTTAACGATCTGGTCGATGACCGGATCCTTGGATTGAGCATGTGCTGCGCCTGTCCAGAGCGCTGCCGCAAGTAAGCCACACAGGGCTATGGGTTTTGTAACGAGCTTCATGCAACTAAATTAGGAAATATGCAGAAGAATACTTAGTGTATTTGGAATGTTACAGATTGGAGGATGTTTGAGGTCGGACGTTGGATGTCGGAGTGATTGCAGAAAGACTTGCGAAGTTTCTAAGACTTCGCAAGTCTGAAGGGTGATTTATTCCTCGTGATTTTCTTCCTGCACTGGTTCCTCTTCCCGCTCAACGGTGATGGTACACTCGGTCACGAGCGCGGCAATTGCGCCTATGGCGGCCAGCATGGGTAGCAATAAGGCGCCTACTATACCCACAGTTAATGGAAAAGAGGCGATCTCCTTACCCGACCTATCGGTAATCGTGATCTTTCTAACATTGCCCTCCTCAATAAGCTCCTTAACTTTTTTGAGCAGGCTCTCGCCGTTTATATGGAATGATTCTTTGCTCATGGCTGTATTTTTTATTTGAGATAGAATTTTTCGCAAGTTGTTACATTACAATGCTTTATTTCGTAATCACCAATATTGCCCGGTCAAATATTTGGTATATTTGATCTAAGAACCTGTTTATCCCATTTCCCGTTCAATTAATTCCTGCGGCTATGAAAAGTAAATTACTTTTTTCCCTGCTCACGTTGATAGCATTACTGGTTTTTAATTGTAAAAAACCTAACGACAAGATGAAATCCGCATCGGTGGATTCATTGGTAAACGCTACACCCCACAGCAAAACAGGCTTAACCAACCTGCTCGTTAATGCTTACGGGCTGCTGGACGGCGCCTATGTAGGGCAGACAACCTCTGTCTGGGAAACAGGCACGGATAATTGGATGTACGGCAGCGTAGCCGGTGGAGATGCTTATCGCGGCAGCAATGTAACCGACCAGGGGGATTCCTTTTCGCTTGATAATTATACAGAAGATGCTTCCAATTCATGGCTCGACCCGAAGTGGCAGATGGTTATGCAGGGTATAAGGTATTCTAATGCCGTGCTTATCGAGATACCGCTGGTGAAAGATGGTTCGCTGAGCCCGTCTGAAGCGGCTGAGATCACTGCCGAGGCCAGGTTTCTGCGAGGTTTTTATGAATTGGAGCTGGCAAAAATGTGGCATAATGTACCTTATATTAACGAGACAGTCGTTTATAACGACGGCTATAAAAACGTTGCAAACAGCGGCGTGATATGGACACAAATAGAAGCCGATTTTACCGCCGCCATGAATGCATTACCTAATACACAGGCAACCGTGGGCCGCGCCAATAAGTATGCTGCTGAAGCATTTTTGGTAAAAACGCTGATGTTCGATCACAAATATACCCAGGCGCAACCTTTATTGAACGACTTGATCAGCAATGGCGTAACGTCCAGCGGCGTGAAATATGCCCTGACACATTATGCGGATAATTTTAATCCTTCGACCAAAAATGGCCCCGAAGGCGTATTTGTGATACAGGCTTATGTGCATGACGGCTCTAACGGACAAGACGGCAATGCGGGTGATGTGCTTAATTTTCCGACAGGAGGTCCCGCTACCTGTTGCGGCTTCTTTAAGCCGTCTTTCAGTTTTGTTAATGCATTTAAGACGGACCCAACTACCGGCCTGCCTTTGCTCGACACCTACAATAGCTCGGACCTGCCAAGCGACCAGGGCCTGACCTCTTCCGATCCTTTTACGCCTACAACTGCTTCGGTAGATCCACGGCTGGACTGGTCAGTAGGCCGGAGGGGTATCCCTTACCTTGATTGGGGAATAATGCCTGGTACAGATTGGAGCGGTGGCCCTAACGGGGACCAGGCTACTGACGGTCCATACGTCAATATCAAAACCGTGTATTACCAGGCGGCCCAGGCCACTACAAGCGAATCTTATGAAGGATGGGCCACTTCCACATCAAATGGCTATAACGCCATTCGCTATGCAGATGTACTTTTATGGGCCGCTGAGGTTGAAGTGGAAATAGGAAGTTTACAGACTGCCGAAAATTATGTGAACATGGTGCGCGAACGTGCAGCTGACCCGACAGGGTGGGTACACACATATAAAGATCCCGCAAACCCTATGGGCGGCTATACCACCACGCCCGCCGCCAATTATAAAGTGGGCTTATACGGAGCTGCAGGGGGTAATCCGTCAACCGGTTTTACAGCCAACGGACAAGCATACGCCCGCAAGGCGGTTTATTTTGAGCGCATGATAGAGTTGGGTATGGAGGGACACCGTTTCTTTGATCTTCAGCGCTGGGACGGCATTTTTGGCGGCCCTGCCGGGAATGGCTATATGAGCCAGGCGCTTAACGCTTATATTACGCATGAAAAAGCCGCGCTTGATCCTTCGCCAAGTGTTTCTGGACCGAGTGAGCTGGGCAGGGCTAACTTTACAGCAGGCCGAAGCGAACTATACCCAATACCTCAAATTGATATAAGCGCCAGCAATGGTAAATTAAAACAGAACCCGGGGTACTGATCTTATAAGTACCCCTGCTTTTTCAGGTAGGCCACCCAAACATCAAAGGCCGGCGGTTTTAGGTGCAGGCCCTCATAGGTGTACTCAGCCTTTAGCAGCTTATCCGGGCCAACAAACAGGTGAAATATATCAACGAAAGTATAATTGCCAACAGCAGCATTTGCTTTTAGCAATTTGTTTACCGCCAGCACATGCTCCTCCTTATCATAATGCTGAGGGAAATTCTTTATGGTGGGATTTAATGGCAGTATACTTTGCACGTATATTTTTGTTTCGGGGCATTTGCTGTGTACTTCGTTTACAATTTTCAGGTAATTGTCCGCGATCACAGCATCGGGTATATCCTTGCCGATATCGTTTATCCCTATCAGGATAAAAAGCTTGGATGGCTTGCGATCGGTGATATCCTTCAATCTTTTCAATACGCCGTAAGTAATATCGCCGCCTATGCCGCGGTTAATAACCGTGGTATCACCCGTAACCTTCTTCCAGTTGCCCATTTCGGTAATGCTGTTGCCCAGGAAGATGATCCTTCCGGGTACGATGGGTTCTTTCGCAAATTGCGCCAGCCGCTGCGGAGTATGTTCAGGGATAAAAGGAATTGTATCATACAGGCGTTGATTGGTAACGCTTTGGGCGCGCACCATCAATGGAAACAGCGCCAGGACAAACAAGAATTTGATGTATTTCATGCCCTAAAAATAACGATTAAATGTGGATAGGGGCAATTAGTCTTTTTGCAGTTCAATTACGCGGAATAAGGTATTACCATCAACAGTCAGCGTGCCGTGCATCTTGTTGCCGTCAAGTTGGAAACGCCAGGTGCCAGTTCCCTTGCTGCTTTTATTAACTCCTGTCAGCGTCTTAAGCTTATCGTCCCAGGTGAATACAAGTGGCCCCATTTCTTCTTCTTTCCCGTTTACCATTTTATTCATCTGGAACTGATAGGTATCGGAAGTGAGTTTTTTGGCGTGGTAGACAGCGATCTCATCATGGCAGGGAGAGTCCTTTACCTGGCATAACGATGAACCCTTCCAGGTGCCGGCAATGGCATCAGCCTTTTGCTGATCCTGGGCGCTACCCGGATGACAAATGAAGCACGATGCCAAGAAAAAGAAAAAGAATTTTATCCTCATACCGTGGGTTAACGATCAATAGCCCGGTTTTATTTTCCGGCCTCGCGATCCTCTGCCCGAAAGAATTAAAGCTATCCCGCTGAACCCGAAGGCTTCGAAAACGCTGGTCCACTCGTTGCCATTGCCGCTGTGCGGATCGGCAATGGCCCGAGGGATATGTAAAACAATAAACCATGAGAATATGGCCAAACCCAATAAAAATGCAGCCAGGCGCCTTTTGACATTGATGACAATACCCACTCCGCCCGCTATCAGTGCCGAGCCTGCAAAATAGGTCCAGAAATAGGGCCAGGGTATCCAGCCGGGCACCAGTGTAACCACAAATTTGTCATATATAAAATGCTCGATGCCAAAAACGATCATCGTGGTGCAAAAAAAGTACTTCCCCGCCGGGATCAATTTTTCTGAAAATTTAATGATCGCGGAAGCATTGGCGTCTCTTTCAAATGTTCCGGCTACGATAAAAGCCCCACCGCTAAGTACCAGCATTTTGAATGCGTCTCCCCAGCCCCCTATACTATGCAAGCCGCCGGTACTTATATGGTAGGGTATATGAAATAGCAATAGCATCAGCAAAAATGCATCGGCCATTACCAGTGAAATTGTTCTCCCTTTGAATTCAAATAAGATAGCCGCATTTGCCGCTATCAAGGCAATACTGCATATCCAGGTCCAGGCGATACGGTCGCCTAACCATTGCGGGTAGCCCGGTGGCAATATGACAGGCCGGAGATCGGCGCAAACCAATTGCTGAACAGCTATCGCTATCAGCTGGATAGCGAAAAATGACCGCCATATTTTATTGAAATTTTCCACGCCGGATTATAAAGGGTGATTAAAAATATATAAATATATGATGGGAAACTAAAATAATAGGTGATTGGTGATAACGGCATATTTGCATAATACATACCCTTTTCGTAACATTGCTGTACAAGGTGATGGTGTTCCACCTATTTGAACCGCTCTGCCCCAAAAGGCAGTCCTGATGACGCCTGCGAAATATATTTTTAGTAATTTCACAGGTAATGACCTATCCAAACAATTTCAATACATTTTCATGCAAGCGATCCTTTTAATTTTTGTCGGCGGCGGCATTGGCAGTGTGCTGCGTTATGCCCTTAGCCGCTGGATAAACAATACGGTAATTTCCCACTTCCCTTTCGGAACGTTCATTGTCAATATTATCGGCTGTTTCCTGATCGGTTTTATCATTTTTTACAGCGAACGCTACCAGGAACACGTGCAGGAATGGCGTTTACTGCTGGTAACCGGCCTGTGCGGCGGGTTTACTACGTTTTCGGCGTTCTCAATGGAAAATGTTCAATTGCTGACCGATCAGCGCGTATTTATTTCGCTGCTATATACTATGGGAAGTATTGCGCTCGGATTTTTAGCCACTTATGGCGGCTTATTGGCGGGCAGGGCGGTTTAAAATGCCTGCGGACTAAGCTATTTTTTCCGGATATAAATGTGCTTTACATTTTTTTTGCCAGTGTCGCGCTCATCGATCTCAAACTGGTTAAAACTCCTGATCAAAGGCAGCATCTTGGCGTAGCCGTAATTTCTCGGGTCAAAGTCCGGCTGTTTTTTTATGATCAGGCTGCCCAGTTCGCCCAGGAACGTCCAGCCGTTCTCGTCTGCCAGGTCATCTACGCTGTCAGAAATGATCTCCTTTATTTCGGGGCCGATCTTGTTCAATGGGTCGGAAGCAACTACAGGTATACTTGACGATTCCTCCCGGTTATTCTCCGTGTGACCTATTTTCTCTTTTTTCAGTATCTCGATGTAAATGAATTTATCGCAGGCGGTGATAAAAGGGTTAAGGGTTTTCTTTTGGCCTATACCTATCACTTTCATGCCCGCTTCCCTCAACCGGGTTGCCAGCCTGGTGAAGTCGCTGTCGCTGGAAACGATGCAAAAACCATCCACCTTACCCGTGTACAAGATGTCCATCGCATCGATAATCAGCGCGCTGTCGGACGAGTTTTTGCCGGATGAGTAGCTATATTGCTGAATAGGGGTGATGGCATTTTCAAGCAGCACTTTTTTCCAGCCGGAAACGGTGGGTTTTGTCCAGTCGGCGTATATTCTTTTAAATGTGGGCGTGCCGTATTTGGCTATCTCCTCGAACATCTCCTTCACGTTGGAATAAGGCACATTATCCGCGTCGATCAGCACTGCCAGTTTGAGGTCCTTGTACGCTTCCATTGGGGTCGATTAATTGTCTGAAAAGTACAAGATAGCATTAAAGTTTGAAGCATAAGTATCAAATTTTAATCCGCCATGTCATTGCGAGAAGCACGCGGTTGCAAAAGGCTGGGGGCGACGAAGCAAACTCGTCGCTCGTTTACGCTTTGCATACGACGAGTTTGCCACGCTATCGCTCGCAATGACATGGTTTTTTATAAATTAGCTAGGTTGCGCTATAGCTTCACCTCGCCCCAGCCTTTGCGGTATTCGCGGCGGATAAACTGGTTGGCGGGCTCGTAATTGGTTACCCGCATATTGGCGCCATCCCATTGCAGGGCCTTGTAGCGCCCGTTAAACTGGAAGCGTTCCTGGTCGCCGTAAACCGGGTCTTTGTATTTGATCTTTTCCTGTATATCAAATGTGCGCAATAGCAGGTTGCCCATCAATACGGTTTCGGTAAGCGGACCAGCGTAACCCACAAAAGGCGAATCAACTTCCATTTTACCGTATCCAGCGATGGCTGCATCCACCCATTGCCACCAATGACCGTCCATATCGCCTTCAACGCGCGCATATTTTTTTGGGACATTTACGTCCTTATTCAGCGAAAGCGGCAGCAAACGCGGGTGACTGCCGCCCCAGCCGCAGGATGCCTTTCCTTTAGTGCCAATAAACAGCGTGCATCCTTCAAAATCATTTTCGCTCGGGATATCGCCAAGAGCCGCGTTCTGGTTCACGTCGGGATCAATTTCTGATAACCGCTCAGGGGTAATACCTCCGTCCATCCAATATAGGTCAAGATCGTTCCCGTTTTTGAGTTTGAATTTGAATTTGATCGAGCTCGAAACCGGCCCACTTTCGGGATAAATGCCTTCTTTGAAAATGCCGCTGTAAACTGTGCTGGCGCTGCCCGAAACTTCGGTAGGGTAACCCAGTTCCAGTAGTTTGAACGGAGGACCCATGATATGGCAGCCCATGTCACCCAGCGCACCGGTACCGAACTGCCACCAGCCGCGCCAGTTAAAGGGCACCAGGTTGTCGATGTAATTTGTCGTTTGAGCCGTTCCGAGCCATAGATCCCAATTGAGTTCTTTGGGTATCGGCGGACTCGTTTTCGGCCACGAGATGCCCTGCGGCCATACGGGCCTGTCGGTCCAGCAATAAACTTTCTGTATATCGCCCAGCAATCCCGCTTCTATCCACTCGCGAAGGGTGCGCATACCTTCACATGACGCGCCCTGGTCGCCCATCTGGGTTACGACCTGGTATTTTTCGGAGGCCTGGGTTAATACACGGGCCTCGTAAATATCGTGCGTAAGTGGCTTTTGCAGGTAAAGGTGCTTTTTCAACTGCATGGCGCTTAAACCTACGATAGCATGGTTATGATCGGGGATAGCGACGGTTACGGCGTCAAAATTCTTGTGTTCTTTATCGAACATTTCGCGCCAGTCCTGGTAAAACTTGGCTTTTGGAAAGTCCTTGCGCCGCTTCGATCCTGTGCGGTCATCCACGTCGCACAAAAAAGCGATCTCAGCGTTTTTCTTTGGGGCCGTGGCATAGTGATGGATATCGTTCTCGGCCTCACCGCCGCAACCTACCGCCGCGATGTATAATTTGTCGCTTGGCGCCCGGTAGCCTTTTCCGCCTAATACATAGCGTGGTACGATATAAAACCCTGCGGTAGCTACGGCCGCTTTTTTAATAAAATCACCACGGCTGATGGTTTTTTTATCAGTTATTTCTTTTTTCATACCGATCGTTATTTTTTCTTAAGCGGTTTAACGGAGACTTCCTTAAAGAACACAATATCGTCATCGCCGTGATTTTGCAGGCCGATATATCCGGCCAATGGTCTTGGTCCGCGGAAGGGTTCGAAATCAAATTTGCGTTCGGGCGTCGGCTGGCCCTCAGTATAATCGGTTACCAATTCGCCGTTGACTTTAACGATGGTACGAAGGCCATCCAGTGTGATTTCCATTACGTTCCATTCGGGGCCGGGTTTGCCGGGTTTAGCGTGTGGTTTTGTCAGCGAATAAAGTGTTCCGGTAATATGGTATTCGTCCTCGTTAGAGGTTTCCGGGTGATTATCTATTTGCACCTCGTAGCCGTAAAAAACCGGCATCCAGGCCTCGCGCGGAGGGATGGGTATGCGGATAAACACGCCTGAATTGCTGTTTGCTTTTTGCATGCGGTAAACCACGCGTATGGTGCAGTTGCTAAACTTTTCTTTCGTCCAGTACAGCAGGCCCATGCCGCCGTGACTGCCGGTAACGCCATTTTCAACATAGCGGGTTCCGGGGCCGACCATTTTCCAGCCGTCGAGATTTTTACCGTTAAACAGCTGCCGCCAGCCTTTTTCGTCCAGTTTTGGCGGTTTTGGGATGGTATCCTGTGCTTTGGCCAGGTTGAAACCTGATAACAATAGCAGAGCAAGGCCCGTGAACAGCCCCTGGGAGATGATATACTTTTTCATAATTGGTTTATAAAGGAAAACCAAGATAGGGATATTTTGAAAAGGTAGTTAGTACTAACGGAAATTATTTGTCAGGATTCTGAGTTCCAGCGCCTATCCATTTTTGTTGGAAATTAACCGTATCAATTTCATTTTTGAGGACTTTTAAAATTGTAGTCTCAATGGCGTTTGCCGTGCCATTATGATAAAGTCCATTGAATTTATACTCTACTGCCCCATTTTTGTCTTTAATAAGTTCAATTTCAGGTGACGTGATTTTGAATAGAGTTTTAAGGTTAGAGGGCTGTAACCTCCCGTTTTCTTCGTTATATAAAGCAAAAAGATTAAAATCAATTGGCTGGTCAATGAGTTTATTCACCTTATTATTATAGAATAAAATTTTGCTGTTTACATAGGCCATACGCTTAAATATAACCAGGTAAGTGGTGTGCAGACTGTCCCGCAATCGTATAGTTTTTATGTAAGTTCCCTTAACGGTATAATATTTTTGACTACTGTCGCCCCGAGTTGCGTAGCGATAGTTGTCATAAATTATTTTCTCAATTTTCCCTTTGATGTACGGGGTTAGCTCAATAGTGTTCGTTGTGTCCTGTAAATTGATCCCGCTTAATTTTAGTGGGAATTTTGCATCAATTATCGAATTCTTGTTTAGAGTGAAAGGGTGCCAGATTTTTTGCTTTGTACTCGTTTTTTGCGCAGGCGCATCCTTACAGCCAATTAAGAACGCTAGCAAAAATGCGGCAAATAGGTATCTCATTGAGGGCAAGGTTTGGATATACAAGGTAGGAATAATCTAAGAAAATGGAGTGGTTGCAACAATATTTTGTTTGGTATATTTGAGTAGCAATAACGCCTTTTAAGCCGATTCATCATGAAAGAATTTATGTTACTGATCCGCAATAGGATCGATAGTAAAAAAACCTTTTCGCCCGAGCGCGACCAGGCGTTTCTGAAAGCCTGTGAAGTTTATATCGAGCGTCTGAATAAAAACGGCAATCTTAAAAAAGCGCAGCCCATGATCAGGGAGGGCAAGATGGTTTCAAATGCCGGCGGGGTATGGCAGGAAGGGCCGTTCAATGAAAGCGAGGAGGTGATCGTAGGCTATTACCATATCCTGGCAAAAGACCTGAATGACGCGATCGCGATAGCAAAAGGCAACCCCGAGTTTGAATACACCGCAACCGCGAGGATAGAAGTACGTCCGTTAAAAACGAAGGAAGAAACTACCGCGTACATTTACCCGAAAGGAGGGTAAATTTGTACCCGGAAGATATTAATTCAACGCCATCTCGCGGTTGTACTTATTGCGGTATTCGATAGGAGACAAGCCTGTTATCTTTTTAAAGATGGTACGGAAAGCCTTATTATCCGAATAGCCGACGGAATACATCACCTCATTTACGTTCTCCCGCCCCGATTCCAGGCTTTTTTTGGCAGCTTCTATTTTAACACGCTGCAGGTATTCGACAGGTGTGTTGGAGGTGGCTTTTTTAAACCGCCGTTCGAAATTACGGCGGCTGATAGCGAACATTTCTGACAACTGGTCGATGGTGATCTTGTTGCCCACATTGCGTTCGATATATACCTGGGCCTTTTTAATGGGTTCGTCCTGGTGCTCTTTTTGGCCGCTGAATATGACGAAGGGTGACTGGCTCTCGCGGTCAATCTCTATCTCCATCACTTTAGAACAGTACACCGCGACATCGCGGCCACAATATTTCTCCACTAAATAGATCACCAGGTTAAGGAACGAATAAGCGCCTCCGCTGGAATAGATGCCCAATTCATCGATGATCAGCTTTTCGGGCATCAGCCTGATATGAGGGAACATTTGCCTGAAAGCATCGGCGGCCAGCCAGTGGGTGGTACACGTTTTTCCTTTAAGCAGGTTGGTTGATGCCAATAAAAAAGCGCCGGTACATAAGCTGGCTACTTCGGCGCCATGTTTATATTGTTCTACTATCCAGGGGATAAAGTCCTGGTTTCGTTCAATTGCCTCGTTAGGATCGCCCTGGAAGTTGAAAGCAGGTATCATCAGCAGGTCGGTTTTTTTGATATCACTGACCATAGAGTCGGGCCTGATGGCGAATAAACCATCATATAATTCAACCTCTTTGCTCAAGCCCACAAGGTGAATATCAAAGGCCGGGCTTTTTCCCTGCGCCAGCATATAGCCGTTCACAAAATTTAAAACCTTATAGGTCCCTATAACGCTGCTCAGGATGATCGGGCCCTGCGGGATAACGATCGAAACGTGTTTCATGATATGATAATTTAAAAACAAAGATAACTTAACCTGGTGGCGCAATCAACCCCTAAGGTTGTCGTATTCACACACCCTCGCATTGCGGCATTCAGGGTAGGTTTGTGACAATAATGCTTGTTTATTTCTTTATATGGCGTAGATATCAATTTAACGGGTAAAATGTAGCTTTAAACAAAATCAAATTATAAAACTTAAAAACAACAGACACACTATGGACAGCTCAGTAAACATTTTAAACTGGTTCGAGGTATCGGTAAGCGATATTGCCAGGGCAAAGAAATTTTATGAAACTATTTTTTCTATCCAGATGGAAGAAATGGATATGATGGGCATGAAAATGGCCTCGTTCCCTTATGACCCGATGAGCGGCAAACTTGCAGGTGCCCTGGTACAAAGCGATATGCATAAGCCGAGCGCGGAAGGCGTAAAGGTTTATTTCAATGGCAACCCCGACCTCGATGCGGCGCTTTCAAAAGTTGAAGCAGCAGGCGGTAAAGTAGCAATGCCGAAGACTAAGATCAGCGACGACATAGGGTATATGGCGTTCTTTGTTGATACGGAAGGTAATGCCGTGGGCCTGCATTCGCAGAGTTAAGCTATTTTAAACCTGCTGAGTTGCAGGCTGGTCTCTCCCGGCATGGGGGAGACCTTGAACCAATTATCGATCTGGCTTTGCTGCGAGTTGCAGATGCCTTTGAAATTATAAGTGTTTAACGCCCGGTCATACTCATAATCTTTACTCCATTCCTTGTAGTTCGCTACGGTCGACTCGATGGCATCCATTATAAGATCAATTTCGTTATTGGTCATTACCGGGTGAACCGATAGCCTGACCCATCCCGGTTTGCAGGACAGATCGCCTGAATGAATGGAGTTCAATATTTTATAAGAAACTATCCTATCGACGTGCATCAGCATGTGCCCGTAGGTTCCGGCACAGGAGCAGCCATCCCTGACCTGGATCCCGAACCTGTCGTTTAAAACTTTCGCAACAAGATTATAATGCGCGCCCTTTACGGTAAATGCAACCACGCCCATCCTTTGTTTGATATTTCCTTCAAGAACTTCAACGTTATTCATTTTTGAGAATCTGTGAAAAATGAGCCGCAATATTTCCTTTTTGCGCATCTGCATGTTTTTAACCCCCATTTCCTCCTTCAGCCGCACGCACATGGCAACTTTTATGCCCTGTAAAAATGGTGGCGTTCCGCCGTCTTCCCGCTGTTCTATGTTGCTGATGTATTCATGAACTCCCCACGGGTTGCTATATTCCAAAGTTCCGCCGCCAGGTTGATCGGGAACAGCATTTTTATAAAGTTTTTTATTGAAGATCAGGACGCCTGCTGTACCGGGCCCGCCTAAAAATTTATGGGGTGAAAAATAGATGGCATCTAAATGGCTCCCTTTTTCTTCGGGATGCATATCGATATCAATGTATGGCGCCGAGCATGCAAAATCAACAAAACAAAGGCCACCGTATTGATGGATCAACTTAGCGATCTCGTGATACGGGGTTTCAATGCCCGTTACATTCGAGCAGGCAGTAATAGCAGCAATTTTATTTTTTCGGTGACTGAATCGTTCCAGCAGGGTTCTGAGATGTTTTAAATCGACGCTACCATTCTTGCCGGGCTTAACAATTTCCACATCCGCAATGGTTTCCAGCCAAGTAATGTGGTTGCTGTAATGCTCCATATGCGTTACAAAAACTATGGGCCTCAGCACCTCATCAATTTCAAGGCTGCCTTTTCTTACATAATCTGTTACCCGTTCAGGCACTCTCAATCCTAATATCCTTTGAAATTTGTTTACAGCGCCGGTCATCCCGCTGCCGCAAAAGATCAAAACATCATCGTCATTGGCGTGAACATGCTCCTTAACAATAATTTTCGCTTTCTCATAGGCCTCAGACATCAGCGTTCCGGTAATGGTTGTTGCTGTATGGGTATTAGCCACAAATGGCAATATTTCCTCCTGGATACACTCCTCAATTGGCCCATAAGCCCTGCCGCTTGCGGTCCAGTCCGCATAAATGATCTCTTTTTTTCCAAATGGTGATTCAAAGCTTTGCCCCTGTCCGATGACGTTGCTTCGGAACCGCGAAAAATACACTTCCAGCGAGCTTTGGGGTATCATATACGGGTTTGTTATTTAAGCTTAAGATTTAAATGATCGCGTCTTTATTTTTTGGCCTGTTTATTACTATTAATACCAAACAGGTCATACGGCTTCTTACTCAGCTCACTGTTAAACAGTACGGCTGTAAGCGTAATGTAGGCTATAAAG
>Ga0207064_1072_pt1 | contig 14989 bp, 13 predicted proteins | sample Alteio_BWMinCont_26_FD_153488 | JGI IMG/M metagenome (GOLD analysis project Ga0207064, IMG submission 153488) | Enriched cells from forest soil in Barre Woods Harvard Forest LTER site, Petersham, Massachusetts, United States -... | ecosystem: Environmental > Terrestrial > Soil > Temperate forest >...
TCGGGGACGGGATCCGTCGGCGGGGCCGACGAGGCCGTCGCGCTCCATTAAGTCGATGAGGTGAGCGGCGCGGCCATACCCGATTCTCAGTCGCCGCTGGAGAAGCGAGGTCGAAGCTTTGCCAAATTCGAAGACGAGACGGACGGCGTCGTCGAACATGGGGTCGTTCTCTTCGGGGTCGGGGTTGGAGCCGTCGGACGCTACGCGCTCGTCGCGAGGGGATTCGAGGAAGCCTTCAACGTACTCAGCCTGGCCTTGCTCCTTCCAGAAGGCGACGACAGCGGCGGTTTCTTTTTCACTGACATAGGGCGCGTGGAGACGCATGAGGCGGCTGGTGCCGGGCGGGAGGAAGAGCATGTCTCCGCGGCCTAACAATGCCTCAGCCCCGTTGGTGTCGAGGATAGTCCTTGAATCAACCTTTGTCGCGAGGCGGAAGCTGATTCTCGTTGGCACATTGGCCTTGATGAGCCCCGTGATGACGTCGACCGAGGGACGCTGTGTGGCGAGAACGAGATGAATGCCGACGGCGCGGGCCATCTGTGCGAGACGGGTGATGGATTCTTCGACGTTGGCTTTATCGAGCATCATGAGGTCGGCGAGCTCGTCGATGATGATGACAATGAAGGGAAGCGGCTCGTTATCTTCGGTATCGTCGAAGAGCGAAGGCATAGTGCCCTCGAAGAGTTTGTTGTACTGGTCGATGTTGCGGACGCTGCGCGAGGCGAGGAGCTTGAGGCGGCGCTCCATTTCGCGGACGGCGTTTCTGAGAGCATTTGCCGCGAGCTTGGGCTCGGTGATGATGGGTGTGAAGAGGTGGGGGATGCCTTCGTACATGCCGAGCTCGACGCGCTTGGGATCGACGAGAATGAGCCGTACCTGCGCAGGCGTGGTGCGGAAGAGCAGGCTCATAATCATGGCATTGATGGCCACGGATTTGCCCGAGCCGGTGGAACCGGCGATAAGGACGTGAGGCATGGAGGCCAGGTCGGCCGTCACGATGCGGCCGTTGATGTCCTTGCCCATGGCAAGAGTGAGGCGGGAGCGGGATTTGGCGAAGGTCTCGGACTCAAGCACATCGCGGAGGTGGATGGTTTCGCGCTCGTGATTGGGCACCTGGATGCCGACGGTGCTTTTGCCGGCCATGCGCTCGATGAGGATGGATTCAGCGCGCATGGCGAGGCAGAGGTCGTCCGCCAGGCCGGTGACGCGCGAGTATTTGACGCCGGCTTCGGGCTTGAACTCATACGTCGTGACCATCGGCCCGGGATTGATTTGGACGACCTGCCCGCGGACATCGAACTCGCCGCATTTTTCAACAAGGACTTTGGCTTCTTCGCGCAGCTCGTCTTCGCGGACCGCTTGCGGGCCTTCGCCGGCGTTCAGCAGAGTGCTGGGGGGCAGCTTGAAGCCGCTGACATGCTTGGGTGGAACGGTGACGGTGCGCTGGTCGGCATCGGCGCGGAGATGGATGGAGATTTCGCCGGCGGGATGGGAGGCGACAGCGGGCGGTGCGTCGAAGTCGAAGGTTGGCGGCGGGATGGGGCGCGACGGCATTTGCAGCGGAGGCGCGGGAATGGGTGCGTGCGCCGGGGCAGAATGAAGCGAAGTGGGCGCAGAGTTCCAGCCTGCCGGCGAGGGCCTGTCGGTAATGGGCGTAGCAGCAGCTTCGTCGCGCTCCCAGATGCTGGTTCTGCGCGGCTGAACTGGAATTGAATCCTCGCCCTCTTCGGAGTGCATGGCGGCACGCTTGTAAGCCGGGATATCGGCGAGCGGGTCCATTGCCGGTGCGCGCTTGTGGCGGCGGAAGAGATTGGCGAAGAAGCCCGGTTGGCGCATTTCCGCATCCGCGTTGGGATCCGGCTCATCGGCCTCGGCTGCTTTCATTTCGGCGCGCTCCTCACGCCAGTTGCGCCAGCGGTCATGCAATGAGACAGCGTGGATCCAGTGGTTCTGGATGTTCTCAGTAATAACCGAGAAGCTGACCGCGGAAGCGAAGTAGAGTCCGGCGGCGGCGAGCACGGCTGCAACGAGTGCCGCGCCCTGGATGTTGAGGTAAGCGACCAGCAGGCCGGCAACAAGGCGGCCGGCTATGCCCTCGACAGGCAGCACATGGAGCCAGCGCCAATGCCAGGGCAGGAGGCCGAAGACGGCGGGGACAAAGATGAGGGCAAGCAGGGTTCCGGTCCAGCGAAGCCAGGGCGAACCGCCGGGACGGGAATGCATCCAGGTCCAGCCGATTCCGCCGAGCCAGAGAGGCAGAAAGAAGGCGGTGAGGCCGAGAGATTGCAGCAGCAGGTCGCTCAAACCAGCGCCGAAAATGCCGATCCAGTTGCGGACGGCGTGGGGCGCAGAGATATCTGTGGCGGTGTTCAACGAGGGGTCTGTCGAGTGGTAGGTGGCCAGAGCGAGAAAGAACACAACATGCCTGCCGATCTCAAATCTTCGCAACCCTGCATGGATGGAGTCGCTCAATCTTCCAATTGATGGATTCTGAGCGAGGAGATTGAACCCGTCCTCCAGCTTGGCCAGGTACTGATCGGTCTGCCGCCATCCCCACGTATTTGTCGTATAGGCCGCAATCCCATCGATGTCCTCTTCAGCCTCAACCGAAATATGCACGCGCGGCACAATTAGACCGACCTTTGCGGCAAGCCATGCTTCTTGCGGACACGCGAGAAAACTCCGGGCTTGGCAACTCCGCTGGCAATCCCTTGATCGATAGCTGCCCGCAGCGCCGCCATCTTCTCCTCGTACTCCCGTTCGTCTCTCTCCAGCAAACGCAGCGCAGTGCGCATCACCTCGCTCGCATTCGCATACAGTCCCGCCTCAACTTTTGTGGCCACAAAGCGATCCAGTTCCGGAGTAAGGCTGACGTTGCGAGTCGGCATAATGCACCTCAGTCTGAGTATACAGAAGTTTTGGCCAACTTTGCCAAAACAACGCACCTGAATCTGACCTCTGTTCCAGGACCTGTTATCCCGGATTCGGCAATTGACGCGAACGGTTCCACCTGCAATCGCTTTCTTGTTTTTTGAGTAAATCCCCACCCCGCCGGGTGCAAACTAGAAGTATGTTTGAATTCGCTAATAAGCCGGATCTTCCCACTTTGCTGGTCATTGACGACGATCTGGTCAGCCGGGAGGTACTGGCCACCGTGCTCACTATGACCGGCTATACGGTCCACACCGCAGACAGCGGCGAGGCGTCGCTGAAGCTGCTCAGCGCCGGAAAATGCGCTCCCAGCGTCATCCTGGTCGATGCGCAGATGCCCGGTCTCAGCGGAACTCAGCTGATCGAAGGGCTGCGCGCGCGCTCCACTGCACGCGTGGTATTCATCAGCGCCAGCAAAGTGCCGGACGCGATCCTGGCCGCCTCTGACGGCTTTCTGCTCAAGCCTTTCGATCCTGAAGCCCTGCACAATTTCCTCGAAGGCCAGGCGCCGCTTGCCGCTTCTGCCGGCGAAGAATCTTTGTTAACGAAGCTGGACCCTGATACCCCGGTCGTCAACGCAGCAACCCTGGCTCAGCTTCGCGAGATGATGCCCGACTCCTCGGTCAAGCAAATCTATGCCGCCATCGTCGCTGATCTCGACAAGCGCCTGCCCGCGCTTGAAGATGCCATCGCCAAAGGCGATATCGCTGAGGTTGGCCGCATCGGTCACGCTATTAAAGGAGGCTGTGGCATGGCTGGTGCACTGCAGGCTTCCCAGTTGGGCGCCCTGCTCCAGGAGGGAGTGCTCGAGGTCGCGGTTCCAGCTGGCGCTTCCAGCCGTAACCATCTGGATAACAGCTCCTCCGTAGTCAGCAATTTGCGCGCCGCCGCCCGTAACCTGGAGAGTATGATTAAGACAGAATTCCCAGCGTAGGGATTGCCTGTTTTAAAGCTCCTCTTCGATCTTGCTTCAACGTCGCGGGGTGGCCAGTCCGGCATCTGGAGGGTATCCGCTCAAGTGCAACGACCGATAAGAATTGTACTGGCGGACGATCATCCGGTCGTCCGAATCGGTGTTCGCAACATGCTCACCGAAAAAGACGGCTTTGAGGTAGTTGGAGAAGCCTCCGACGGCGACGAAGCCATCACCAACACCCTCGAGATGGAGCCCGATATTTTGCTCCTCGACGTGCAGATGCCTCGTCTGCCCGGTATCGAGGCCATGCGCGCCATCATGGCCGGCACGCCCACGGTCAAGATTCTCCTGCTCACCTCCACCATCACCACCCAGCAGATCATTGAGGCTCTGCATATCGGCGCTCGCGGTATCGTGCTCAAAGACGCCCTGGTCGGCCATCTGCAAACCGCCATTCGTACCGTCTACTCGGGCGACTACTGGATCGGCGGCAAGCGCGTCATCAATCTCGTCTCCGCGCTACACGACCTCATGCAGCAGGCCCAGGTGCCCCCGCGCAAAACCTACGGCCTCACCCCCCGCGAGCTTGAAGTCGTCGGCACCATTGTCGAAGGCTGTAGCAATCGCGATATCGCCAAGCAGTTCAATCTCAGCGAAGAGACCGTCAAGCGCCACCTCTCGAACATTTTCGACAAGACCGGCGTCTCTACTCGCCTCGAACTCGCTCTCTTCGCCATCGCCCACCAGCTCGTCATCCCGCAATAGTGAGCGGGCGCACATCTGCCCGCTCAGTTCCATCCCAACTAAAAATCATGCTTTCGGCGGAATATTTTCCGGCTGCTCCAGTTCTATGTAAGGAAAGGAGCAGCCGATGCAAGCCTCTTCCGCTCGCACGCCTGGGCATCCGCCAACCATCCCGGCTCACCGCCAATCGCCGCGGCAGCAATCCGTATCGCGCCTGATATAAACTGTCGGAGCTATGGCCGATCATGATGGCGACGCTGGGGCCTTTGAAGAACTGGCGGTGCCCCATTTCGCCAGGCTCTATAACTTCGCCTGCTGGCTTACGCAAGATCGTGCATCGGCTGAAGATCTGGTGCAGGAAACATTCATGAAAGCGCTCAAAGGGTTTTCCTCTTTTCGCCAGGGGACAAACTTCCGCGCCTGGATGTATAGAATCCTGCGCAATACATTTCTTACTTCACAGGCGGGACTCAAAGCCTCCGTCTCGATCGACAGTGACGACGCGCCGCCGGAACCGGCAACGATTGAGACTCCAGAGTCGGTTCTGCTAGCCCGCGCCGAGCAGGAAACGATTCAGACCGCGTTGAAGGAGTTGCCTGTGAACTTTCGCGAGATCATTCTCCTCTGCGATCTTGAGGAGATGAGTTACCAGGAAATCTCCCAGGCGCTCGGCATTCCCATCGGCACCGTAATGTCGCGCTTGTCTCGAGCAAGAAGGGCCATGCGCGCGCTGCTCGCAGCCGGAATTGAGGAGGCATCGCGATGAGCTGCGACTTATGGCGCAATAAGTTGGACGCATACGCGGATGAGAGTCTTCCTTCGGAAGAATTGGTTGAACTCGAGGCTCATCTTCGCAACTGCACCTCCTGTGCCGCGGCTGCGCTCACCCGCGTGCAAATGAAACGAGCGACGCGAGCCGCGGCTGCTCAGCTTACATCGTCGCCTGAGTTCCGGTTGCGCCCCGAGTTTCACCTGAAGTTAGAGAAGAGTCTTCAAAAGAAACGCCGCACGCTCTGGAAGATTGCGCCGCTGCCTGGTCTGGCCGCCGCAGCCGTCGCGCTCCTGCTTATCGCGGTCACGGCCAATGTGTTCATGCGCCGCGCAGCACACGAACAGGCTCTTACCGAGCTGCTCGATCTGCATGTGGCTACTCTCGCCAGCGCCAATCCCATTGATGTCGTCTCTACCGATCGGCACACCGTCAAGCCATGGTTCCAGGGCAAGCTGCCATTCACCTTCAACCTGCCTGATCTCGATAACTCATCTTTCAAACTGCTCGGCGGCAAGCTTGTATATTTCCAGCACAACCCCGGCGCTCAGTTACTCTTTGAGTTACGCAAACATCAGCTCTCTGTCTTCATCGTGCAAGATCAACCCGGCATAATTCCGCAACAGATCGGCGTGGTCATAACTCAGGAGAAGGGCTTTAACATAGAAACCTGGAGCCAGACCGGATTGCATTATGTCATTATCAGCGATACTAACTCCGACGACGTTCACTCACTCGGCGAGTTACTCAGATCCGCGGGCCGTTAAAGACACGTGTTTACTTACCTGTAAGTCCAACATCTATGCACTGATTTCCTGGAGGCGCTTTCACCATGAAGATAGGTTTTGTGGGACTGGGCAAGATGGGCACGCCCATGGCAAGGCGATTGCTGGCCGCCGGTCATGAGCTAACGGTATGGAACCGGGCTCGCGCGCGATCTGAAGCGCTCGCCGCCGAAGGTGCGCACATCGCTTCCACTCCGGCTGAAGCCGCGCAGGCTGGCGAAGCGGTCCTGACCATGCTCTTCGACGACTGCGCGAATGAAGCGGCTCTCTTTGGCCCCGAAGGCATAATTCAAACCCTCAGGCCAGGCGCACTTCACATCTCGCTCTCCACCATCAGCGTGGCGCTGTGTGAACGCATCACAGCCGAGCACACACGCCGCAAGCAACTCTATTTGGCCGCGCCGGTTTTTGGACGTCCCAACGTGGCCGAACAAGGTCGCCTGTGGATTGTCGCCGCCGGCTCCGACGACGCCGTTGCCCTGGCGCGTCCCTTGTTTGCCGCCATCGCTCGGGGTGTATCTGTTATCGGCCCTGAGCCGCGGCTGGCTCATGCCGTCAAGCTCGGCGGAAACTTTCTCATCAGCGCCATGATCCACTCCCTCGCTGAATCGTTTGTCTATGCTGAAGCCCAGGGCATCGATCCTGAAGCCTTTCTCGAAACCGTCAACAGCGCGCTCTTTCAGTCACCGTTTTACGCGGCTTACGGCAAAGTCATGTTCAACCCGCCGGAGCAGCCCGGCGCAACCATCGAGCTAGGCGCAAAAGACCTCCGCCTCCTCCGCGAAGCCGCCACCAGCCGCCAAACCAGCCTCAGCCTCGCCGACAACCTGGCAGAAATCTTTGCCCAGGCCCAGCAATCCGGCCTCGGCACAGAGGATTGGGCTGTTGGTCAATACCGTATGGCTCAGCGCCGAGGCGCGCCTGAGGATTCATAAACTGCACCTCGCTCTCACGCTTGAGACCGTTGCCGTTAATTAGGATGGAATCATGACTTTTAAAGGAAAAACTGTCTTAGTCACCGGAGCCAGCTCCGGCATTGGTGCGGCCACGGCCCTGGCCTTCGCAGCCCAGGGCGCTCGGCTCCTGCTCGCGGCCCGGCGCGCCGGGAAACTCGCACAGGTGGCCTCACTCGCACTCGAACGCGGCGCCACTGATGTTCTCTCCATCGAACTCGATGTTCGCGATCGCCACGCCGTCCAGAACGCCATCGATACGCTCCCGCCCGAGTGGGCAGCGATCGACGTACTGGTCAACAACGCCGGCCTCAGCCGCGGCATGGACAAGGTCTACCAGGGAAAGATTGACGACTGGGAAGAGATGATCGATACCAACGTCAAAGGCCTGCTCTACGTCACCCGCGCCGTCGTGCCCGGCATGGTAGAGCGCGGCCACGGCCACGTGGTGAATCTGGGTTCAACCGCCGGCGAAATTCCCTATCCCAATGGAGGCGTCTACTGCGCCAGCAAGGCTGCCGAGCGCTTCATCAACGACGGGCTGCGCCAGGACCTGCTGGGAACTCCGATTCGCGTCACCACCATCGATCCCGGAATGGTGGAAACCGATTTTAGTCTCGTTCGCTTTCACGGCGATGCCGAGCGGGCGGCCAAAATCTACAAGGGAGTTACGCCTCTCACCCCTGAAGATGTTGCCGATGCAATCCTGTGGGCCGCCAGCAGGCCTCCGCATGTGAACATTGCGCGGGTCGTGATGACCATGATCGATCAGGCCAATTCCCTGCTCTTTAACCGCCAGCCGTAGCCAGCCCGGCCAGCAAACCGTGCTGCTACCGCATCGCCTCGATCTGCCCCTCGATCTGGGCAAGCGCTGCCTCCAGTGCAGCCCGGCGAGCCGGACTCGAAGTTCGCTGCGACAGAATATTCTCTCGTTGCAGGGTGAGCGCTTGCATCTGCCGTTCCTTCACGGTGCGAACCTGGTCGGCAGCTCGGCGTGCGTCCTCGCTCACGAAGCCCTCATTGGGGTGTTTGCCGGGGTCCACCACCGGTTGCTGCACGGTATTTGCCATCTGCTCCTCCACGGATTTACCTTCTAAAATCACGAGCCCTGTTCTCATTCTACGAGCGTTTTGCGGCAGTGCGGCCCCCGTTTGAAGATCGTTGTCTTAAAAAAGGTTAAGATGTCTCATGCGAGCTTGGCAGATTTCCTCGTTTAGCGTTGATTCTTTGGAGTTTGTGGAGCGGCCCACGCCCTCGCCTGAAGCCGGCGAGGTGCTGGTGAAGGTGCGTGCGATTTCCTTCAACTATCGCGATCTGCTGATGGTCAAAGGTCTTTACAACCCAAAATTGAAGCTTCCTCGCATCCCCTGCTCCGACGGCGCGGGAGAAGTGGTAGCTGTGGGCGACGGCGTCACGATCTGGAAGCCTGGTGACCGCGTAGCTGCCATCTTCATGCAGAACTGGCTTGACGGCGCACTCACCCCAATCAAAGCCCGCGGAGCCCTAGGCGGCGATATTGACGGAATGCTGGCCGAGTATGTCGTTCTCAAAGACACTGGCCTCGTGCGCATCCCGGACCACCTTAGTTTTCAGGAGGCGGCCACGCTGCCCTGCTCCGCTGTCACTGCATGGAATGCTTTGGGCATCGGCGATTTGAGGCCTGGATCGACCGTCCTGATCCAGGGAACGGGCGGCGTCTCCACCTTTGCCTTGCAGCTTGCCCGCCTCCAGGGTGCGCGTGTGCTCGGCATCTCCGGCAGTCACGAAAAGCTTCAGCGCGCCTACTCGCTCGGCCTCGACGCCGGCCTCAACTACATCGATAATCCCGACTGGGACCGCTGGGCCCTGGATGAGACCGCCGGCATGGGCGTTGACCTGGTTGTCGAGGTCGGCGGCGTAGCCACGCTGCCCCCGTTCCATCAAAGCCATTCGCATTGGTGGAACCATCGCCCAGGTTGGCATACTCTCCGGCCCCGCCGACCTCGTGGAACCGTTGCCCTTTCCCATCCCCTCCATTCTCCACAAACAGGCGCGCATTCAGGGCATCTACGTCGGCTCGCGAAAAGACTTTGAAGACATGAATAAGGCCATCACCCTCACCCAGCTTCGCCCCGTCGGCGAAAACTTCCACTGGTCTCAGGCCCGCGAAGCTCTCACGCGCATGGAAGAAGCAAGCCACTTCGGCAAGCTGGTTCTCACGGTGGCATAAGCGGCCGGATCGAACGTAGACGAAATTCTTGCCCTAGCCAGCCCGGACCAGCACCCCGCGCAGCCGCACCAACACCCACGCCAACGCGGCCAGTCCCGCTCCCCACACCGCGAACGCGAGATTCACGACCCACATAGGCGCCTCGCCTGTGCGTTTCAGCAGAAACGGCAGAAAATTCCAAGTGGAGATGTGAACATAGTCCCACGGGTCCTCTGTCATTGCGTGGGTACCCAACCCCCAGGCATCCATCTTGCCCAACGCAAACGCGACTGTGTTTTCGATGCGCAGCGGAACAACGAAGGTCGGATGGCCAAGAATTTCTATCTGGTAGATCTCGAGCGATAGCCAGAACGCGACCGACGTGGCCTGGACAACCGCGCTGACAACAATCAGCACGACGCCCAGGCTCCAAATTAGTCTTCCAACTTCGCTGCGATAACGCAGCAGCAGCGGAACGGCGAGCAGAGCCGCCAGTTCGACAGCGGTCGAAACGTAGCGGTCGCCCCAGGCCGAGTCGCCGCTCCACACCGTGTATCTCGCGTAGAAACTGATATAGGCCAGCAGCAGCACGAAGCAGGTAATCACATACGCTTTAACCGCCGGGCTAAATCGCCTCCACGCCACCGCCGTGAGCACGATCATCAGCATCAGCAGTGGATCGAAGAGAAAGATCGACTTCTCGGGCTCAAAAAGAGCTCCGAAGAAGCCAATATGGAACGGAGTCTCGAACGGATAATTGGAAGGCCAGGTTGGATTTCGTTGCAGCGTCTCGCGAGCGGTTACGCTCATGTAGGTATTGAAGAACGATCCAAAGCGATAGAACTGATAGATGCGATCGAGCAGCCCGAAGAAGAAATAGACCGGCAGAGCGGTTGCCATATAACTGCGGCACCGGTTCCAGAGCTCCCGGCCGCGAACGCCTTCCAGCCACAGCACAAGCAGCACGAAAAGCGCTCCAGCCAGCAGATCCAGTCCCGTCGTGAGACGCGTAAGCAGGTTCAATCCAAATGCGCCCGAGCCAATCAGCAGAGCGCGGCGACTGCCGGTGCGCAGCCAATCATATTGATAAGAAAGTCCGGCCAGCGTCAGCAGGCAAATGTAATTGTTCTCCATCATGTTCTGCGTGTAATGGAGATGCGTGGTCAGCAGCAGCAGCGCCAGTACGCCACCAACTGCCTGCCCCACTTCGAAGCGCAACTGCCTCAGAAACCGAAAACAGATCAGAGCGGTAAGCACATTGAGCAGGATATTGGTGCTGTAGCTGACAATGATGTTGCGTACGCTGGGATCGTTTCCGTAGTAGCCGGCAAAAGCTGGAAGCCGCTCGACGAAGGTCCCAACCACATCTGCCGGCAGCATCAGCAGCGATTGCCCAATGCCATACCAGCTCTGCAACTTGCCTCCGCGGCCGTGCACGCCAAATTCCGGAAACTCGTAGGGAAAGACCGGCGGCTCATTGGTCCAAAACGCATGCGCGGATTGCTCGCGATGCTGTGTATCTGCCGAGCCCAACTCCCCGGATTGCACCGCGAAGGCAATGAGCCCCGCTGTCAGAGCCAACAGAAAGAGCGGATCACGGAGCCATTTGCGAAGAGTTACGGTCACCATCGGTAATTAAGCGTAGCGAAAAACCCCACTCGCATGGAAATCCACAACGCAAGCCGGATCGACGGCCTGGTCCATTCTCTGTTTCTATCCCCTGATAAACTCAAGTACGTGCAGACTCCCTCCCTGAACTGGGTGAATCCTTGATCGTCGAAATTGAAGCGCTGACCAAAATCTACGAGTCCAAGCTCCGCGTCGTGGCCGTCGACGGCATCGACCTGGAGCTGAAACAGGGCGAGATCTTCGGTCTCCTTGGTCCGAACGGCGCAGGCAAAACCACCACCATCAGCATCTCGACCACCCGCACGCTGCCCACCAGCGGGTCGGTCCGCATCGCAGGCATCGACGTGGTGAAATATCCGGCCCACGCCCGCCGCCTCATCGGCGTCGTCCCCCAGTTCAACACCCTCGACCGCTCGCTTACCGTCTATGAGAATCTCTACTTCCACTGCCGCTATTTCGGCTTCTCCCACTCCCAGGCCAAAGCCCGTTCCCTTGAACTCCTGACCCAATTTCTGCTCACCGAGCGCAAGAATGTAACTCCGGGCCAGCTCTCCGGCGGCCTCGCCCAGCGTGTGCAAATAGCTCGCGCTATTGCACATAGACCGACAGTGCTGTTTCTGGACGAGCCGTCCGCAGGTCTCGACCCGCAGAGCCGCATGGCCATGTGGACAGCCGTGGCAGGGCTGCGCAAGGAAGGCATTACGGTGCTTCTGACCACGCATTACATGGAAGAGGCCGACTCGCTCTCTGACAGGGTAGCGATCATCGACCATGGCCGTGTCCTGGCCCTCGGATCACCCGAAAAGCTCAAGTCCATCTTCGGCGCGCAGACCATCTTCGACCTGAAGCTCAAGTCGAATGAAGGACTTGAATTGGTCGTTGCCACGCTCAAGGCGCGCTCTGATGTAACCAGCGCCGAGACCACTGCCGAAGGGCTGCGCGTCATCGCCGCCACCTCCGACGGACTCCTCCCGGACATTGTGCAAGCTGCCGCCCCTTTCGGCCTGCGCGACCTGGCCATCACCGAGCCAAGCCTGGAGACCGTCTTCATCCAACTGACAGGGAGGGACTTACGTGAATAGCACCTTGCCTGTCGACTCCGGCGCCCACGGCTCCGCAATCTTTTTCAAGGCTTTTTTTGGCCTCTTTCTCCGCGACCTCCGCGTGCTGTCCCGCGAGTTCTTCGTCTTTCTGGCGCGGGTCGGGATGCAGCCGCTGTTGTTCCTCTTTGTCTTCACCTTCATCCTGCCCCGCATGGGCGGCGTTAACCCCATGGCGGCGGGCAGCGGAATGGATTTTGGAACCATCATCCTGCCGGGGCTCATGGCCGTGGCCATCATGTTCTCAGGCATTGCCGCCGTGGCGTTGCCGCTCTCCTCGGAGTTTGGAATCACGCGGGAGATCGACGACCGCGTCATGTGCCCGCTGCCACTATGGGCAGTCGCGCTCGAAAAGGTCTGTTTCAGTGCCTTGCAGAGCATTATCGCGGCCCTGCTGGTGATTCCCATGGCCTATTACATTCCTGCCGTCCCGGTCCGCGCCCACGTTGCAAACTGGTTCCTGCTGGCGCTGGTTCTGGTACTGTCCAGCTTGCTCACCGGCGCATTGGGGCTTGTAATCGGCTCCACTGTGCCCCCCCGCCAAATCGGGCTGGTCTTCTCAATTCTGGTCGTCCCTATTACCTTTTTGGGATGTGTTTACTACCCATGGGTAAATCTTGGAAAAAGTGGCCTACGCTGGTTACAGGTGGGTGTACTCTTCAATCCCATCGTGTACATGAGTGAGGGCTTGCGCGCCTCGGTGACTCCAGGCATTGCCCACATGCCATGGTGGGCCATTCTGATGGCTTTGTTGCTTTATACGGCCGGATTGGGGTGGTTGGGGCTGCGCGGATTTCTCGGCAGAGTGCTGTCGTAAAGCTCTCAGGTCAGGCATCGGAATTGGGCGGCATAGAGTAACTTTGCCAGACCTTCAGGGTCTAAGTTACTGCGCCCAGGAAAGCACTGGTACATTGCGGCAAATCGCGCAGGTCACGATTGACGGCTCAACTCCCCCCGCGAATCCCCTGGACTCGCGCACAGGATTGCTGTCTGTCCGGATTCTGCCGCTCAGGATTCTTGCCGTTCTATTGGCTCCGGTACTGATTGTCCTGGCTGGTTGCGCCACCGGACAAGTGACCGCCGACTCCTCGAACGCCACCTTCTCCATCGCCCCCGGCACCGCCTTCGTTGACACCAATTGCACCGGCTGCAACGCGACCAGCGCCCAGGGTACATCTGTAGAGCAGTTCTCCGCCACGCTCACCGGCGGAGGCGCGGCTGTTGTTACCTGGTCAGTGACGGGTGGAGACGCGAATAGCGGACCCGGCACAATTACCTCTGCCGGCCAGTACACGCCCCCTCCCTACCTCACAGCCGATCATGTGCAAGTGCAGGTGACGGCAACACTCAACTCGAACACCACCGCAACCGCGTTGCTCACCGTGACGCCAGGCCTCCTGCAGCCGCCCACCCCCGAGAATGCCGCTCTCGGCGCCAACGGGCAAATCACCGTTACCGCCTACATGGCTGAAGCCGGCGGCTACACCAGCATCAACTACGCGCTCTCGAGCACCGCCTCCGGTTCTACCGGCGGCCAAGGCTCGCTGGGCGCGACCAACTGTACGCGCAGTGCCGAGATCTTCACCTACTGCACCGTTACCTACTCGGCCCCGGCCACGGTCTCTGCCACCGGCGCAACTTATATTGTGGCCACAGTCGGGACTACGCCTTCAAAGGCCGCGACTGAGGTCCTGCTGAATACCGCGGGCGTATCGAGCAATCCCGCCGCCCATCAGGAGCAGGCGTCCACTCCGATCTCGCTGGGCAGCTCCGGCGGCAACAACAACGACTACGACACCAAAGGGGACCAGATTGTCGACTGCTGCAGCGGAACCCTTGGATCGCTCATTCAGGACAGCAATAATCACCAATACCTGCTGAGCGCTAACCATGTATTCGCGCGCAGCGATCAGGCCAGCGTGGGCGACGCCATCATCCAGCCGGGCCTCATCGACAACAACTGCACGCCCAACGGAGACGGCCCAGGCACCACGCCCGTGGCAACGCTGACCGGCTGGCTGGCCCTCAGCTCAAACGCAACCAATGCCGACGCCGCAATAGCCCAGATCGATTCCGGCGCAGTGAACACAACCGGCAGCATTTTGGAGCTAGGCGCAAAACAGGCCGACGGTTCGCTGGCCGCCGCACCTCCCGGCGTCTCCTCTACCGGCGGAAAAGGTGAGACGGCGGCCCTCGAACTCACAGTGGCCAAAAGTGGACGGACGACGGGACTAACCTGCGCCGGCGTCTCCGCCCTCAACCTAGACGTGAGCGTCGATTACTACCTCGACTGTGCTGAAACCAAGCCCTACCTGACCAAGACCTACACCAACCAGTTGGCTATCAGCGGTAACCAGTTCAGCGATGCCGGCGACTCCGGGTCGCTTGTGGTCGATTCCTCTAACGCCGAGCCTGTGGGCTTGTTCTTTGCCGGCGGGACTGACTCATCCGGCGTGAGCCAGGGCATCGCCAACCCTGTCTCCGACGTGCTGAGCGAGCTGAGCACGCAGGTGGGAAATGGAACATCGTATACATTTGTGGGAACTGCCGACCACGCTGTCAGTTGTTTGAATTATGGCGACAGCACAGTCGCCGTGGCGCAAGCTCGCACACTCGCCGGCACAGAAATTGCGCGCGCCCAGCAGGCCCTCGGGCAGGCGCGCATGCTGGTGAATCCATCAGCGGGAATCCTGGGCGTGGCTATAGGTAAGAGCAGCGACCACACCGGTGAGGGAGCCGTGCTCATCTACGTGGACGAAAGCATGAACGCGAATGCGCCTGCAACCGTGGACGGCGTGCGCACTCTGGTAATTCCAACCAATGCTCACGCGGTGGCGTTCGGATCGGCGCCCCAGAACCCTTTTGAAGCCGCCTCTGGTGTCCCATCCCTGCCGCCCGCGACGTTGAGCTCCGCGGTCTCCATCAAGCAGCAGATCGTCCACACCCTGATGCACCAGAATCCAGCCTTCTTCGC
>Ga0207064_1073_pt1 | contig 14883 bp, 10 predicted proteins | sample Alteio_BWMinCont_26_FD_153488 | JGI IMG/M metagenome (GOLD analysis project Ga0207064, IMG submission 153488) | Enriched cells from forest soil in Barre Woods Harvard Forest LTER site, Petersham, Massachusetts, United States -... | ecosystem: Environmental > Terrestrial > Soil > Temperate forest >...
GGTGCTCTCCTCAGGCAGCCCCGAGGATGCCGACAAGGTGTGGAGTGTGATCAAGGGAGTGGCGCTCCAGATGGAAGCCACGGTGATGAAGGCTGGAGCCACGGAACTGCAAATTGCCGCTAGCCAGGACGACATCGACGCCAAGCGGGCCGACATCGTACTCACTATGACCGGGACTATTCCTCCCAAGCTGATGCCGGCAGAGGGATCGACTCTGGACTTCGAAGGGACGCCGGTCTCCTATACCGCGAGTCCGTTTGTCATGACCATGGAAAAAGGCGCTTTGCTGACCAAAGCTGCACCCAAGAAGCCGCCCGTCCACCGAAAACCAAGTCAGTAGAGGATGTAGCGGATTTGATTACGACAAGGGCAGCGTACCAACGCTGCCCTTGATTTTTGCCCACCCCGAAAGAGCCTACCGAACCACTTTTCTCTCGTAAGGGACGGGCCGCGCGCTACGCGGGGGGCGCTTGATTCCTGCGCGCAGTTGCCGAACGTCAATCTTCAACTCTGAGATTGTCCGGCTCAAGGTGTTGCGGTGCATTCCCAGTTGGCGGGCGGCGCGGCACTGGTTGCCCTTGTTCTCCTGCAGCACAGTCAGGATGAACCGCTTCTTGAACTCGCGTACCGCCTCGGAATACAAAATATTACTGCGATACATCTGCATGATGAGTGCTTCGAGCTGATCTCTCACGGTATCTCTCTTTCTTGGAAGAAACCAAGCGGCCTTCCGGTTTGCCAGATACTGCTTGCTCGACGTTGTAGTTTTACGGCACGTGCGTGGCACGGTGCAGCGAATCCAGTCCCTGATAGAAGCGCATCCGCAATTCCGAAGGCGCTAACCATACTGCCGCCCGTCCTACCACCAGAAAATATGGCGCCCACTGCGATCCCTGCAACCACTTCGACGTGGGCGTGAACGCCGCCATGCTGGTAAGAACGATGGCGGTCACCAGGCACCCCCGCAATAGCCCCAGCGCCGCACCTAAGACTCGATCCACTACGTTCAATCCGGCCTCCTTCATGACCCAGCGTGCGATCCGCCCGGCAATTCCTGCCAAAAGCATCACACCCACAAAAATGATCAAGAAAGCGCCAATCTCAGCCAGCCAGACTGACGAAACATTCGGCGAAAACCAAACCGCCAGCCGATGATAGTTCCACGCGGCCAGCAAATACCCAAACACCAGTCCGCCGATTCCAAAGGCTTCCTGGAAAAACCCGGCGCTGGCCGCCTGCACCACAGACACCAGAATCACCAAAGCGATGATCCAGTCAGTGGCGGTCAATGCTTTCTCCAGTTGGTCTCTGGCTAAACATCCAGCTCGCGTCCGGTGAGCTGGTGATATGCCTCCAGGTATTTTTCGCTGGTCTTGCGAGCCACTTCTTGGGGGAGGGCTGGCGCAGGCGGTTGTTTGTTCCAGCGAATTTCTTCCAGATAATCACGAACGTATTGCTTGTCGTACGAATCCTGCGCGCGTCCCGGCTGGTATTTGTCGGCCGGCCAGAACCGCGAAGAATCGGGTGTCAGGACCTCATCCGCCAGGGTGATGCCCTTGGACGTGATCCCGAACTCGAATTTCGTGTCCGCAATAATAATGCCCCGAGTGCGGGCGTAATCTGCAGCTTTGGTGTAGATCTTCAAAGTGACGTCCCGCAGTTTCTCGCTACGCTCGCGGCCCACGATGCGGACCATCTCTTCAAACGGAATATTCTCGTCGTGCCCGGTGGTAGCCTTGGTCGACGGAGTAAAAATCGGCTCCGGTAGCTTGTCTGATTCTTTCAACCCTTTAGGCAGTTCGATCCCGCATACCTTGCCCGTAGCTTTATATTCCTTCCAGGCGGAACCCGAAATATAACCTCGCACCACACATTCCACGGGCACCATTTCAGCCCGCATCACCAGCATGGATCGTCCACGTAGCTGGTCGACATGGGGCCGAACGGCGGCGGGATAAAGTCCCACATCCGCGGTCACCAGATGGTTGGGAACTACCTCGCGAAGAAACTCAAACCAAAATAACGAAATCTGCGTCAGCACCCGACCCTTGTGCGGGATGCCGGTGGCTAAAACGTAATCGAATGCGGAGATACGATCAGTGGCGACAAACAGCAACTGCTCACTGCCGAGACGGTACACGTCCCGGACCTTGCCGCTGGCATGAAGTTCCAGTTCTGGAAAGTCGGTACGAAGCAGGACGGGATCAAGAAGTTGGGGGCTCATGAAATAATTTTACAGGTAGAAAACGTCGCGTATTCTGAACCCGCAGGAAATTTTTGTCAACCGCTTATATCGGAAGTTGCCGCGTGGGATGGGAGCCGCTCGCAGAAAAAGAGTTGACAAAGAGGCAAGGCCCGGAATCGACTGTCCAGCAAGGCTTTCAGTCGAAAACGGTTGTGGAAAAACTGAGGACGCCGGAGGATAACTGGATGTGAAGAAGTTGTCCGGTTCCAGCGCGGAAACAAAATTCTAAACCTCTGGACTACGCCACTTGGTTTTTCGTTTGCTCTCCCGTGGCCCCCAATTGTACCGACACCAGCTTGGAGACGCCGGGTTCCTGCATGGTGACTCCATAGAGCACAGGCGCGATGCTCATGGTTTTCTTGCTGTGAGTGATCAGTACGAACTGGGTTTGCACGCTCATCTCTCTGACCAGTTCGGTGAAACGCCCAATGTTGGCCTCGTCCAGCGGTGCGTCCACTTCGTCCAGAATGCAGAACGGGCTGGGCTGGTATTGGAAAATGCCAACCAGCAAGGCTAGCGCAGTAAGCGCCTTTTCGCCGCCCGACAGCAGTAGTACGTTCTGCAGCTTCTTGCCTGGAGGCGATGCGACCACGTCAATTCCGCTCTCCATGTTGTTCTCTTCGTCTGTGAGGCGCATGAACGCATGGCCGCCACCAAAGAGCTTCTTGAACGTGGCCTGAAAGTTTTCATTGATCCGGCCGAAAGCCTCGGCAAACTTCTGTCTTGAAAAAGTATCGATCTCGGCAATTGTGGCCTGGGTATTTGCGATTGAGTCCAGCAAGTCCTTGCGCTGAGTATCGAGGAAAGCGTGACGTTCGGCGGTTTCCTTGTACTCTTCGAGGGCCATCATATTGACCGGCCCCATGGCATCGAGCCGGGCCCTCATCTCACGCTGGGCTTGATCTTCCGCCACCAACTCATCACCAGCGACCATAGCAATCGTGGCATCGGCCAAGAGATCCTGGCGTTGAATCCCCAGTTCATTCAAACAAGTCTCGGCCATATACTGGGCGTCCGATTGCAGCTTGGCCACGACCGCGGCGAGTTCACCGCGCCGATCTCGCGCCTGATCCAGCAACTGCCGGGCGGTGCGCAAGGCCTCGTCAATCTCGGTCAGGCGGGCACGCACCTGGTCGGATTCAAACTGCAGGAGTCCCTCGCGGGCTTCACTGGCGTTGCGCTCCGCCGCCAGATCATCGAGAAGCACCGCCAGTCGCTGGTTCTCAGTTTCGCGCTGCCCGCGTTCCGTACCCGCGGATTCGATCTCTCGTCGCAGATTGCTAACGCGCTCGCTCATGTCGGCAATCAGCGACCCGATGCGCTCCAGCACCGCCGCTGCCGCCCGATGCCGCTCTTCCAATGTAGCCGCTCGTGCCAGATGCTGGGACGCATTCTCGGCTGTCTGATCACGGCTTTCACGCAGAGCTGCCAGCTCTTCATTCGCCGCCGAAGCCAGGAGTTCCAACTCTTCCCGGCGGCGCTGCAATTCCGTCAGTTCCGTCTGCCGCAAAGACATAACGCTGATTTGTTCTTCGCGGTCTACCCGCAGACGCTGTAGTTCGCCGCGACAGGTCTCCAGCCGCTCGGCCACTCGGGTCATTTCAGATTCCAATTGCTGTAGCATGTGGCCCGAGGTCATGGCGTGCTTTTCCGCTTCACGTTTCTCGCCCTCAAGCCGGTCGAGCAGGGAAGTCAGGTCTTTGATCTCTCGCCCCAGCCTCAACACTCGAGTTTCTTCGTCGCGCAGTGCCGACTCCAGCTCTCCGAGCAGTCGCATGACGTCGCGCAGTTCGCGCTTCATGGAGAGTGGCCCCTCCGCGCGCTGTTTTCCTCCGGTCACGGTTACATTGTGGAAACACTCTCCGGATTGTGCCAAAAAGAAGGCATCGGGATTCGACAAAGCCAGTTCGCGGGCAAATGCAGGATCAGCCGCGATATAGCCATCGCGAAGCTTGGGCAGGATTACTTCGAGTGATCGGCCGAAGCCATTGAGCACGCGAATGGCATGCTTCAATGGCACTACTGACTGGCTCGGTGACAAGGCGCGCGAAGCTTCGTCCACTGCAAAAGAGAATTTCGCCTGCGAATCCTCAGGGTGCACCAGGAAGGTGGCCCGGCCGTCAACATCAGATCGAAGGAGTCGCAGCCCTTCGTCCGCGGCGTCCCATGACTTCACAACGATGTAGTTCAGTTCGTCGCGCAGGAAGTCCTCAACCACACCTTCATATTGCGGCTCGACCTCGAGGAAGTCGGCCAGAACGCCCACCGGGGCGAGCCCACCGTTCATCGCACCTGATTGGAAAAGCCGCCGCACCGACTCCGTCGAATAACCATGCTCTGCGACCAGCGCCTCAAGTGAGGCTTTCTTACCGATCGCTGACGCGTATTCGGCGCGCAGACTGTCCAGCCGATTCTTGCCTTCAGATTCTTCGCGACGCTTCGACTCCAGCGAACGGCGCGACAGCAGGATTTCTTCCCCCAAGCCGGTTACCCGCTGCGAGACGGTCTCAAATTCCAACGCCAGTTGACCGCGTTGCCCGCCGAAAGTCTCCACCTGCGAGTTGGCGGTTGCCATTTCGCCATGCAAACGCTGGGTCTCGCGGTCCACAGCGGCGAGTCGCTCCTCGGTTTGGGAAAGCTGATTGCGTAAGTTGGAGGCCGAAGCCACCGCCTCGAGAATCGCGCCACGCGATGCTTCCTGCCGTCGCTCAAACTCGGCCAGCGCCTCGGCGGCAGCAGTCGCTGCTCGCTGACATTCCGCCAGTTCGTCTTGGGCAGCAGACAAATCGGTCGCCGCGGAATCCAACATTTCCCGGTTCGAGTCCCGCTCAGCTTCAAGTGTGGCTAGCCGGCTTTGAGCCTGCGCCATCTCGGACTCGGACGCTGCCGCTCGCAACGCCAGTTCCGCACAACGCTCTTCGTTGTGACGTTGCTGGACAACGGCGCGGTTGCCCTCGATCTTGATCTGGCTCAAGCGCTCGCGGTTTTCCCGAATCTCACTCTCGATCGCGTATCCGCGTTGAGTGCGGTCGCCCTGCTCTGTTTCCAATTGCAGCACGGCATCGCCCTGCTGCCGCATCTCCTCGGATATGACATTTATCTGTCCATCCAGCGAGGCGCCTTCCTGATCCAATTGTGCAAACTTGCTGGCCAGCACCACGCGGAGCTTCGCACGTAGTTCTTCCCGCAGTTTGGCGTAACGCTCAGCTTTCGAAGCCTGGCGCTTCAGGGAATTCATCTGCCGCGTGACTTCCTCGAAAATGTCGTTCACGCGCGCCAAGTTCAACTTGGCGTCTTCCAGGCGAGCTTCCGCCAGGCGCTTCTTGGTCTTGAACTTGGTGATTCCCGCCGCCTCTTCAATGATCGCCCGGCGATCAGTTGGGCGGCTGCTCAGAATCTGTCCAATGCGTCCTTGCTCGATTAGGGCATACGATTCCGGTCCCAAACCCGTGCCCATGAACAATTCCTGAATATCGCGCAAGCGGCACAGCTTGCCATTCAGCAGGTATTCACTGTCACCCGAGCGGAACAGCCGCCGGGTCACCACGATCTCGCCCGCTCGGAATTGCTGTTGAAACTTCCGCCGCCGGATCTTCAGCACCACTTGCGGCCCGAGATTCGTGCTTGCTGATGGCGCTGCAGACTTCGCTGGCGGATTCGGGTTCACGAAAACCGCGAACAGAGGCTCATCCTCCGCCTCGGCATCTTGCAGGATTTCAACTTTACCTGGCTGAGCCTCCTCCGTTCGTTGTTCAACTTCCTCGGCTGCTTTGGCCCGGAGTTCGGCCTCATCCCAGTCTGAGGTCGGCATGTCGTCCTGAATTTCAATCTCGGTCGGATTGGCAACGTCAGGGCCGCCGTACACCTCGGGGTCGATCAAGGTAAGCGCCACTTCGGCCATTCCGGTCGGCTTGCGGTCGCGCGTGCCGGCGAAGATCACGTCCTCCATGCGCGAACCGCGCAAGGTCTTGGCCGACTGCTCGCCCAGCACCCAGGAAATGGCGTCGGCAATGTTCGACTTGCCGCATCCGTTCGGCCCAATGATGGCCGCGATCCCGTCCCCGTGAAACTTGAGTTCGGTGCGGTCACAAAAAGACTTGAACCCGAGAATTTGCAGCCTTTTCAGTTTGAGCAACGTGTACTCCTTGTCAGCCTGCCCCCCACTCCGTTACTGGCCGCGAAGTCGAGGAACCCGCTTGTTTACCATTCGGATGCCCGCGCCTGCCGCGGGGCAAGAGCTTACCCTCACCCAAACAGCGACGGGCACAAATCAGAGCTAATGTAACGGTGAAATTGTGCCGGGGTCAAGCAAGAAAACACTATATCTTGTATGACCCTCCGCGCTACCACCTCATTTTGCACACACAATGCGACAACTGGCGGTCAAAACGGTGGGAAACGAAAGAAGGAAGGGACAACCGCGAGAGCAAGATAAGCCTAGCGCAACCGAGTTGAGCAAGCAAGCGAAACCGGGTGCTATTCCCCAATAAGAAAGGCGCGGGCACATCAGCCCGCGCCGCCACAAATCTTGGTTCCCCTACTCGCCTAGTTTCTCGAAGAATAAACAGATCGACTCGATCCCACGATAAAAGTTCGGGATATGGAACTTCTCATTCGGAGCGTGCAGATTGTCATCAGGCAAGCCGAAGCCCATCATCACGCTCGGAATCTTCAGCACGTCCTGGAAGTCGGTCACGATCGGAATCGAGCCGCCGGAGCGAATAAAGACAGTGTCTTTGTTGAAGACTTCGTGCATGGCCTCAGTCGAGGCTTTCACGAACTTGTTGTCGGTGCCCACGACGCACGCCGGGCCCTTACTCCACACTTTGATCTTGGTCTCGATCCCCTTGGGGGTCAGCTTCTTCACGAAAGCCATGTAGCGCTTAAGGATGTCATCAGGATCCTGGTTGGGGACCATCCGCATGGAAACCTTCGCTGCTGCTTTCGCCGGAATCACCGTCTTGGCCCCGGGAGCAATGAACCCGCCCGGCATACCGTGCACTTCGAGCGTTGGACGCGCCCAGGTACGATAGAGCACGGAATAGCCAGGTTCGCCCGTCAGCACTTTGGAACCAACCTCGGTCTTGCGGTAGTGCTCTTCATTAAACGGCAGCCGCTTCCATGCCTTCAGTTCGTCTTTACTCGGAGCCTTCACGTTCTTGTAGAAGCCCGGGATCAAAACCTTACCTTTCGAGTCTTTGAGTTTGCTGATGATCTCAATCAGCGCAAAAAACGGGTTCGGCGCCGCGCCCCCATACATGCCGGAGTGCAAGTCGGTCTTAGCTCCGAACGCTTCAATCTCGGTGTAGACAAGGCCACGCAATCCCACGCACAACGTGGGAAGATCAGGAGCAAATAATTCCGTATCGCACACCAACGCGAAATCAGCCTTCAGCTTGGCCTTCTGCTTACGGACGTATTCGGCAATCGACTCGCCGCCCACCTCCTCTTCGCCCTCAATGATGAATTTCACATTCAACGGAAGCTTGCCGTTGTGACCTTTCATCAAGGCTTCAATCGCCTTGATCTCCATCCACAGCTGACCTTTGTCGTCCACCGCCCCGCGCGCGTAGATGTTGTTGTTGCGCTCGGTCGGCTCGAACGGCGGGCTGATCCACTCATCGAGAGGTTCCGCGGGCTGGACGTCGTAGTGTGCATAGCACAACACCGTCGGCTTGCCCGAGGCATGCAGCCAGTCGGCATAAATCAGGGGATGGCCCTTGGTGGCAATGACCTCAACGTTTTCCATACCAATGCGCCGCAGCTCATTGGCCACGACTTCGGCTGCCTTTTGCACATCGGACTTGTGTTCCGGCGCGGTGCTCACGCTCGGGATACGAAGCAAATCTTTGAGTTCGTTTAAAAAGCGTTGCTGATTCTGCCGGGCATAATCGACTGCGGGTGACGCCATAGGGCCTTTCCTCATTTCTCGCGCGGGAACGCGATTCCCACTCAGTTTGATGGATGAAACGATTAAGTATACCTGAGCGCCGGGGTTGATTTTTGGACGGAGACATAGGCACAGGGCCCGTCATGCTACCCTTTTGTGTTGCCTGCAGTCTTAATCCAAGTTCGCCGCGTGCGGCCTTTCGGAGTTTTGTCAATGATATCCGTGTCTAAGTCCTTGATCGTTTCTCGGACCTGCGTCGCTATTCTCGCCCTCAACATATTCTCTTTCGTTCTTGTCCACGCTCAGGATGAGCCGCAGCCGGCGATCCACGGCATCGCTGTCGCCAACATGGATCGCTCGGTCAAGCCCGGCGATGACTTCTTTCTATATGCCAACGGCGACTGGATCAAGCGTACCGAGATTCCGCCGGACCGTGGCCGCATCGGCGTTTTCACCGTCCTCTCTGAGCTCAGCGACAAGCGCACAGCAGGTTTGATTGAAGAGATGGCCAAAGGCAACGCGCAGAATGGCTCCGGTGCGCGCAAGATCGCTGATCTGTACAACTCTTATATGGATGAGGCCGGCATCGAGTCCCGAGGCCTAGCTCCCCTTGAACCCCGACTCAAAGCCATCGCAGCGATCCAAAACAAGCAGGAACTGGCCCACGCCCTCGGGGAGAACCTGCGTGCCGACGTCGACGCATTGAACAACACCAACTTTCACACCGCAAACCTGTTCGGCCTGTGGGTGGCTCCAGGTTTCAATGATTCGGATCACTACGCCGCCTATCTTCTGCAAGGCGGCCTGCAACTTCCCGACCGCGAGTATTACCTTGCCACCAGCGATCGCATGCGTGATCTCCGCAGCAAGTATCAAACGCACGTCTCCGCCATGCTCAAGTTGGCGGGATTCACCGACCCAGACGCTCGTGCGGCGCGGATTGTGGAACTGGAGCACGCCATCGCGCAAACCCATCTCAGCCTGGCCGATAACGAAAATATCCACAAAGCCAACAATACCTGGCAGCGGGCGGATTTCGAGGCTAAGGCTCCCGGTCTCGAATGGGCCGAATATTTCCGCGGCGCCGGACTCAGCAAGCAAGCGAGTTTTATCGTTTGGCAACCCGGCGCGTTTGTCGGCGAGTCTGCTCTGGTGGCCTCAACTGCGCTGGATACATGGAAGGACTGGCTCGCGTATCACTTGATCGAGGCCTACGCTGGCGTTTTGCCAAAGGCACTCGCCGACGAGAGGTTTGCCTTCTTTGGTAAGACACTATCCGGCACTCCTGAGCAGCGCCCACGCTGGAAGCGTGGTGTCGAAACGGTGAATCGGCTGCTTGGTGATGAGGTGGGCAAAGTCTACGCCCAACGCTACTTCCCGCCTGAGGCCAAAGCCCAGGCCGATGCTATGGTCGCAAACATCATTGCAGCCTTTCGCAAACGCATCGAGGCTCTTTCATGGATGGATCCTTCCACGAAGGCTGAAGCCCAGGCCAAACTGACGACTTTGTACGTAGGAATTGGCTACACCGGGACCTGGCGCGATTACTCGGCCTATGAAGTGGAGAAGGATGACATTTTTGGCAACTTTTGGCGCGGCAGCTTGTTCGACTATCAACGTCATGTAGCACGCCTGGGTGCCCCAGTCGATCGCAAAGAATGGTCCATGACGCCGCAGACGGTCAACGCAGTCAATCTCCCTCTGCAAAACGCACTCAATTTTCCAGCTGCCATTCTGCAACCGCCGTTTTTCGACCCGCAGGCGCCGGCGGCGTCCAACTACGGTGCCATCGGTTCGGTCATCGGACACGAAATCAGCCACACTTTCGACTCGGAAGGGGCCGCGTTTGATTCCAAAGGCAGAGTACGCAACTGGTGGACACCTTCCGATCTCGCTCACTTCGAGGCGGCAACTGCGAAGCTAGCGGCGCAGTATGACACTTACAAACCTTTCCCCGACCTATCTGTCAACGGCAAACAAACCCTGGGTGAGAATATTGCTGATGTTGCCGGTATCTCGGCCGCCTACGACGGCTATCGGGCTTCGCTCGCTGGACAAACAGCGCCGACGCAGGAAGGTTTTTCTGGCGACCAGCAGTTCTTTATCGCCTTCGCACAAAATTGGGGGTCGAAGTCTCGCGAAGCGTCGCTGCGACAGCAAGTGTTGACGGATCCACACGCTCCCGGACCGTACCGCGCGGCCACCGTGCGCAATATTGACGCCTGGTATGCCGCGTTTGACGTCCAACCTGCCGACAAGATGTACCTTGGCGCGCCTGACCGCGTCCGGATTTGGTAGGAGAAGAGCTTTCATTCGACGAGATCGGGGCTCTACTTACGCATAGGCCAACCGCGCGCGACGTCCGACGTAAGCCACCACTATGAGTGCGGCAGCGAAGGCGAGGTAAAAGGCCGGCCGGCTGGCGCCCGCCGTGCTGCCCGCGAAGTCGAATCCTGGAGCGTGGTTTAGTGGCCCCAAATACCACCACACGGTGTAGATCGCCTCGAACGGTTTCGAAGTTCCGCTCATTACGCCAAGGGCAAGCGCCAGGCCGGGGATGAAAAGCGCACCTGCGAACCATGCCAACAGTCCATGCCAGTCTCCGTTCACCAGCAAGCGCAGTGCGTAGCCGCCGCCAGTGAGAATAGCCACGAGGACGCCCGCTGCCCAAACCGCAGGCAGTTGCCGGTTCAGCGTCCGTGCGGAAGAAAAGATCAGCGCCTGTGTGGCGAACCGCGACTCTCTCGCGCCCATCTGCGACCACACCAGCACGGGCCAGATCCATGCTGCCGTCAACACGCCCTGCCGCGCCGCGGTGGTAGGCGAAACCGCGCTGGCGATGAGTAAGCCGAGCGCCACCACATACCACCACCAACGCTGTCCCTTCAGCATCAGGCGAAGTTCGGACACTACCAACTGCGAAAAGCGAGCTTCATTGGATGTTTTTCCAAGCGGCGTGAGGTGGCCCGGCGAAGGTCTGCTTTCACGGGATGCGACAGCGGCCAGTGCATCTCCGTTCGCGCCCGCGGCAGCTTGCGATTTCTTAACCCTTTTGAATGACCACGTGCGCGCTGGATCAAATCGCTGAAAGAATAACGAAGCGACTACCGCGATGGCCAGAGCAACGAGCACCCACAGCAGGCGGTGTAGAACGATCGCGGATGTCCAATCGACTCCGGTCCAAACGAAGCGCTTCGTGATCTGGGCACTGTCTCCGATGTTGAGCGAAAAACTATTGTCGTACGCCGGATACACTTTCTTCAGCGCCTCCTGCATACTACGCGCGATCACAAAAAACCCGGCAAAATCATCAACTCCCTTTTGGTCGCTTACCGCCAGGGATGTTACCCAGACGAAAAAAAAGGCCACGTTGCCAACTCCACCGCGCAGCACCGGCAACGTCTCAAACAGAACCGCGACAGCGGCGACGATGGCCATGGCAGGAAGCGCGACCCAAAGGAACGGAGCCAGCAGCGTACCCAGTCGGTAGTGCGTGTCTTCGGCACGAATGAATTGCATAAGGAGCGCAGCCGACGCCAGCACTCCAACCATCAACCCCAGCACTGCGAAGTTGCTCAGCGCCTTGGCAAGCGTGTAGAAAACCCGGCTCATCGGAGTACTGGCCAGGATTCTGCCCACCCGCGTCTGTTCGTCTCGCAGAATCGCGTTCTTGACGATATAGAAGCCTACGAGGGAGACGAACAACGTACTCACCAGGGTCATCATGCTGCCCAGCCATGCCGAGTTGAAAATGCCCCGGTACTCTCCCAGACGCAAGACAATGAGTCCGGTAGCCGAACCCCAGGCGAGATAGGCGGCAAAAGCCAGTGTCAGCAGAAAGCTGTAGCGCCGCACCCGCTCTAGGAAGTCAGCCCGCACCATGTGATACAGAACGCGAGCATGCTTCATGCCGCCGCTCCGGCGCGATGATGAGACAGGCAGAACAAATAAGCGTCCTCAAGATTCGGTGTTACCGGCTGTGCGCCACCCGGTGACGTATCCGCCAGCACCCGCGCATGTACCCCGTCGCTCCGCCGCGCGGTGTTGCTGATCAGATACTTCTGCTTGGCTGCATTCAATTCCGCGCTGGGCAGCACCCACTCCCAGACTTTGCCTTCCACCTGACGAAGCAGGTCTTCCGGAGACGCATGTGCCACCAGCGTCCCCTGCGCGATCAGTTCGATGTCGGTAGCCGTGGCTTCGACATCCGACACGATGTGGGTCGAAAGAATCACGATGCGCTCGCCTGCCAGATCAGAAAGCAGATTGCGGAAGCGAACCCGTTCTTCGGGATCAAGGCCAGCCGTCGGTTCATCGACGATCAGTAACTGGGGATCGTTGAGTAATGCTTGGGCAATTCCCACTCGTTGCTTCATTCCGCCGGAGTAGCCGCCCAGAGGCCGTTTGCGCACGTCGGTGAGGTTGACCAGATTCAGCAGTTCATCAATGCGGCGACGTGACGTAGCGGAATCCAAGCCCTTTACCGCCGCCAGATATTCCAGAAACTCCACCGCATTCAGATTGGGATAAACCCCGAAATCCTGGGGCAGAAAGCCGAGCACGGCGCGCAACCCATCGGGATCCGACGCCACGTCGGTCCCGTTCCACGTTACGGTGCCCTCGGTCGCGCGAGTGATCGTCGCCAGAATGCTCATTAGCGTCGTCTTCCCTGCGCCGTTCGGTCCAAGCAATCCCAGTACTCCGGGGTTCAGCTCCAAACTGAATCCCTTTAGCGCCCAATTTCCTCCGCGGTAGCGTTTACTGACCTTATCGATGACTAGCTTCAATCATTCCTCCGATCTCACAGAGTAGCCCTAGGAACGGATAACAACCAACAAAAGTTCCACCAAACGGCGTTGAGAGTCGTTCAAAAGAGAGATACGCTATGCTGCGAGGATGGCGTCAGACGACAAGACTAACGGGGAACGTCGGCGTGTGGGTCTCTGCCTCGACTGCCGTTTTGCGCGACGCATGGATTCCTCTCGCGGATCGACTTTTTACCGCTGTGGACTTTCCGACACCGACCCCAGCTTCCCAAAGTATCCGCGCCTGCCCATTCTGCAGTGCCCCGGTTACATCAAGAAAGATCTACTCGGGAGGGACGTATCGTCCAGCGAGTAGTCGGAGAAATCGTTTCCTGGACCATGGCAAGGATTGCCGAGATCTTTGGATTTGCGGCGGCATACTCAGTCAGACGCTCCGGGGCCCAAAGCATTTCATCTACATTCCCAGCGACCCCGGGCCAACCCAGGGAGCGAATCTGATCGATGATCTCGGCCGGGTGAGTGCCACCGGCAGCCAAGTCGCCGCCGTGGACAACCAAGTCGGGCGCGGCGTGCCGCAGATCCGCAAGAACTGCCTCGAACGCGCGCCTGTTGCCGTGAATATCCGATACGATTGCGACTCTCATCGTCAACACCCGAACCGCGCCGGTGAAAACGGCGTTAGATCCAACTCCGGGTCGGCCCCGGTCACCAGCTTGGCCATCACATCCGCCGTCACTGGCGTCAGCAAGATGCCATCGCGAAAATGTCCTGTTGCCACGAAATATCCCGGCGTGCTCGTCGTTCCCAAGATTGGCAAAGCATCCGGCGTTCCCGGCCGTAGCCCCGCCCAAGCCTCCAAGATTCGTGCGCGCTCCAGCCCCGGAACCAGAGCAATCGCCGCCCGGCGCATGCGTTGAATGGTGTCAGCGTCGGTTCGCTTGTCGTATCCGGCTTCTTCGACCGTGGCACCGATCAGCACCCTCCCGTCACTTCTGGGTACCAAGTACACGTCGGGAGCGCGCAGCACATGGGTCAAGACCGGTCCGCCGACCACACATAGCATTTGTCCCTTCACTGGCCGGGTAGGGAATTGATGCGGCGAAATCTGTCCCGCCCACGCTCCTGCGCAATTCACCACAATCGGTGCGCCATAGCTGCTCTTGTCTGTGGTTACGCCTGCAACCCTGCCATCGGAGAGCAGCAGGTTGGTCACCGCAGTCCCCGAAGAAATATCCACTTCGCGATGTTTGGCAGCTTTCAGAGCTGCTGCTGTCAGCGCTCGCGGATCGACACTGCGCTCTTTCAAGTAGAACGCCACATATGAGTGATCACCGAGCGCTGGTTCAAGCTCCGATAGGCGTGCTGTAGAAACCTCTTCTGCATCGATACCCCTCACAACATGCTCAGCGGGAAGAAACAGTAAAGTTCCCTGGTCGCGCAGGTCACAACTGATACCCGATTCGTCCAGCAACTCATGCACAAACTCGGGATACATCCGCGCACTCGCTTGCGCCAGAGGATGCAATGCTGCCGGCGTCTCGAGCGTGCAGTCGCTCAGCATGCCTGCCGCCGCATGCGAAGCTTCACGACCGGGCTCTCCTCGCTCTACCACCAGGACGGTCGAGCCGAGTTTGCGAAGCGCGATCGACAGTGAGAGGCCAATAATGCCTCCGCCAACAATGATGACATCCCAAGTTCGCACTTCTGCATTGTAAAAGAGGTGGGCGATGTGGAAGTTCACCGGGCCCAGTCGAGAAACCGGAAACTCAATGGCGGACCCGGAGAGACTTGAACTCCCAACCTCTGCGTTCGAAGCGCATTGCTCTATCCAGTTGAGCTACGGGTCCGCTGCTGAAAAGTATACCTTCCCACACCTTTGCCGGGTCCATCACAGGCTGCGTCTTTCGTACCTTACTTTTCAGTGTCCACCCCTTGCCAAGGTCGTCAGTTTTTGTGACGATAGTCTTGTCCTCCCTTGGATC
>Ga0207064_1075_pt1 | contig 14431 bp, 10 predicted proteins | sample Alteio_BWMinCont_26_FD_153488 | JGI IMG/M metagenome (GOLD analysis project Ga0207064, IMG submission 153488) | Enriched cells from forest soil in Barre Woods Harvard Forest LTER site, Petersham, Massachusetts, United States -... | ecosystem: Environmental > Terrestrial > Soil > Temperate forest >...
TAATATCTAAAGCAGCGATAACGCTGGCAACAGCGCCCGGGGGCATACTGGCGCTGAACATCAGTGAGCGGGCGCGATGTTTCAGGTAATCGATCGTAGCATAATCGGCAGCGATAAAACCACCCAAAGATGCCAGCGACTTGCTGAAAGTACCCATGATCAGGTCTACATCATCAGTCAGGCCAAAGTGTGAAGCCGTACCTGCACCTTTGTGGCCTATAACACCAAGGCTATGTGCATCGTCAACCATGATGTTGGCGCCAAATTCTTCTGCTAACTGAACAATTTCAGGCAATTTTACAATGTCGCCTTCCATGCTGAAAATACCGTCCACAACGATCAGCTTTACACCTTCATCTGGAAGAATTGCCAGTTTACGGCGAAGATCTTCCATATCATTGTGGGCATATTTGATCGTCCTTGAAAATGAAAGGCGGCTGCCATCAATAATCGAAGCGTGGTCGTATTCATCTAATATTAAATAATCGCCGCGGCTGGCAACAATGCTGGATAAAACGCCCAAATTTACCTGGAATCCGGTGCTGAATAGCACTGCCGCTTCTTTACCTACGTATTCAGCCAGTTTGTTTTCGAGCTCGATATGAATATCGAGTGTGCCATTTAAAAATCTTGAACCGGCGCAGCCTGTACCATATTTATCGATAGCCTTTTTAGAGGCTTCCTTGATTTTGGGGTGATTGGTTAGTCCTAAGTAAGAGTTAGATCCAAACATTAACACGCGTTTGCCATCAATGATCACCTCTGTGTCCTGTCCGGATTCAATGGGCCTGAAAAAAGGATAAACACCCCTTTCCCGTGCTAATTCTGCGTCTTTGAACAACGCAATCCTATCATGTAGTTTTTTACCCATGTATTAACCCTGCTTTAATTTTGTGTAAACAAGTTTATAACTTCAAAGTTAGTTTGCTGATAATGTTAGCATTCCACTTTTAGGGGAATGTAAATTCTCAATAGGCAAATTAATTAAATTTTTTATTTAAATCAGCTTACTATTTTGCATTTTTTTACAAAAACCTAAAAAAACGCTTTATAGTATTTGATTAAGTGGCAATTAACTAAAATTATTGTTGCGTATTTTCTTTTAATCATATTTGTGCCATAATTAGTACCCGCGCCCAAATTTCTTAAATTTTATACGATTGAAACTTATTACTTTGTGCTAAACAAGGATGTTCTGGAGTCTATTTATGAGAATGAAATACTTGCTGTTTTTAAGTTTGGTTATTGCCGCCTCTTTACCGCTAAAAATTTTTGCGCAAACGGCAGCAGATACATCTGATAAACAGCTTAGCTTAAAACAATGTGTCGACTTTGCCCTAAAGAATCAGCCGGCGGTGCGTCAGGCCGCAATTGACGAAGCGATCAATGAAAAAGATATAGGCATCAGCCTTTCGGCGTGGCTGCCGCAGGTAACGGGATCGGGGCTATATGATTATTATTTTAAAGGCAGCCCGGTATTTACAACACCGGGTGGCGTAGCACCGTCCGGCGGCAACGCCAATAATTTATCCACATTAGGATTGCAAGCCAACCAGGTGATCTATAATAATGATGTATTACAGGCTGCTAAAGCTGCTAAATACTCGCGGCAGTATTATAAACAAAATACGCTGAGCAGCCAGATCAATGTGGTATCCGATGTCAGCAAGGCTTTTTTTGATGTGCTCCTCTCTCAAAAGCAGCTTGATATTTTAAATGAAGACATTGTGCGCCTGCAAAGGAGCCTGAAGGATGCCTATTCACAATATAAAGCCGGTACAGTTGATAAAACGGATTATAAACAGGCGACAATAGCGCTTAACAATTCCATAGCCGGCCGCAAACAAACCCAGGAAGCCGTTAAAAGCAAAATGGCCTATCTCAAGCAGATAATGGGGTTGGGTGCAGCAGGCAAGTTATCACTCGTTTACGATTCTACGAAGTATGAAAGCGAAGCCGTTATCGATACCAACCAGCAACTTGACGTAAACAACAGGATCGAATACCGGCTATTGCAGACCCAGCGCAACCTGCAGGATGTGAATATCAGCTATTACAAATGGGGGTTTCTGCCTTCTATCTCGGCGACGGGCGCTTATAGTTTGTTTTATCTCAGCAATAGTTTCCCAACTTTGTACAACAGTACAACGCCTAGCGGTTATATTGGTCTTACATTGAACCTTCCGATCTTCCAGGGAAATAAACGCCTCCAAAATTTAAGTAAGGCGCGGTTACAGGCAGATAGAGCGGACCTGGACATTGCTAATTCGAAAAACACGATCAATACGGAGTATGTTACGGCACTGGCAAGCTATAAGAGCAGTTATACCAACTGGCAATTGCTGAAACAAAATGTCGACCTGGCTAAGGATGTATACAGAGTAGTGAGCCTGCAATATCGCGAGGGTGTTAAAACCTACCTGGATGTGATCGTATCGCAATCGGACCTGCGGACGGCAGAATTGAATTATTACAACGCTTTGTTCCAGTTATTATCAAGTAAGATCGACCTGCAAAAAGCATTGGGCACATTATCGGTACAATAAAATTTGAATGTATAACACATGAAGTATCAGTACATATATTGGATTACGGCAGCGGCAACGATGCTGGCATCGTGCGGTAAACCCGCCAAACAAAATACCGCATTGCCGCCCACCCCGGTAAATGTTGCCGAGGTAAAAAAGGGCGAAGCTATTTATTACGACCAATACCAGGGAACGGTAGTTGCATTGAACAGCGTGGAACTGCGAAGCCAGGTATCGGGGTTTATCACCGGCATTTTCTTTAAAGAAGGTGAAATAGTGCCCAAGGGCAAGGAGCTTTATGAGATTGACCGCCGGAAATACATTGCGGCGTATGACCAGGCCGTCGCTAATTTGTCGAGCGCCGAGGCCAACCTGGTGAAGGCGCAAAAAGACGTCGACCGTTATAAGTATCTTGAGGAAAACGATGCTGTAGCCAAACAAACCGTTGACCAGGCCGTAGCGGCTTTGGCAACGAATAAAAGTGCCGTCGAATCAGCAAAAGCTGGCATTGAATCAGCAAAAACCGACTTGTCATACTCCATTATAACCGCGCCGTTTACCGGCCGTATAGGTATATCACAAGTAAAGCTCGGCGCACAGGTGAGCCCGGGTACAACATTGCTCAACACCATATCAAGCGAACAACCCATAGGGGTCGATTTTGTGATCAATGAGCAGGATATAGCACGTTTTTATGGCCTGCAAAAGAAAAGCACAGATTCGACTTTCAAGCTTCAGCTTTCCGATGGGGTAACCACATACAACAGGCCCGGGAAGATACTGGCTATCGACAGGGGGGTAAATAACCAGACGGGTACCATTACGGTGAGGGCAGAATTCCCTAATAATGAAGATGTGTTGAAGGACGGAATGAGCTGCGTGGTGAAAGTATTGAACGGGCAATCGGGTGAGCAATTGCTCATACCTAATAAAGCGGTTATCGAGCAGATGGGTGAGTTTTTTGTTTTTGTGAGCCAGGATACCATAGCCAAACAACATAAGGTAACATTAGGACCGAAAGTGGGCAGCAGTATTGTGGTATTAACAGGTTTACAGCAGGGCGACAAAGTGATCACGGATGGTTTTCAGCGCTTGCGCGATGGCGGCAAGATCATGCTGGGCAATCCTAATGCGCAGCAAGGGCAGCAAAAGCAGGCCAAATAATTATAAGTATTCAAGAGTAAAAGAATGATCGCAGATACCTTTATACGCAGACCGGTTACAGCTATCGTCATATCGCTGGTGATAGTTGTTGTCGGTATTCTATCCATAACTAACCTGGCTATAGGGCAGTATCCCGAAATTACGCCGCCAACGGTAAATATTTCCACTACTTATATCGGCGCGGATGCGCAGACCGTTGAACAAACCGTTGCCACTCCCATAGAAGTACAGGTAAACGGTACGCCGGGTATGACTTACCTGCAAAGTAACAGCACCAGTAACGGCCAAATGAGCATGACCGTGAATTTTGAAGTGGGTACCGACATTAATATTGCCGCGTTAGATGTGCAAAACCGTGTAGGGATCGCTACGCCGACCTTGCCGCAGGATGTGCAGCGCCTGGGTATTACTACGCGTAAACGTAACCCCAGCATTTTGATGCTGGTGGCCATTTATTCGCCAAACGGATCGCACAATGTGCCGTTCCTGGACAACTACACTAACGTATTTGTCCGCGATGCACTTTTGCGCTCAAAAGGTGTAGGCGACGTTTTTACCCGTGCAGACGATTTCAGTATGCGTATATGGCTGAAGCCCGATAAACTGGCTGCGCTTGGAATTACCGCTACCGATGTGACCAATGCTTTGCAGGAGCAAAACGCGCAGGTTTCGGCGGGATCCGTTGGCGTACCGCCGCAGGAGCATAACCAGACATTTGAGTTAAGTGTATTGACACAGGGCAGGCTGGTTACCCCGCAGGATTTCGAGAACGTGATCGTAAAAACGCAACCCAAAAACGGCTCGATAGTTCATTTAAAGGATGTGGCCCGTGTTGAATTGGGTAAGTTCAACTATTCAGGTAATTCATTTGTTGATGATAAAAGGGCATCCTACCTGCTGGTTTACCAGGCGCCAAACAGCAATGCACTCGAAACAGCGGATAATGTTTACGCTACAATGGAGCAACTGAAAAAGACATTTCCTACAGGTGTAGATTATGTGGTACCCTTTGAAGCTGTAACTGTTGTGAAGGTATCTGTCCATGAGGTCATAGTTACACTGGTTATTGCCCTTTGCCTGGTTATCCTGGTGGTTTTCCTGTTTCTGCAAAGCTGGCGAACTACGTTGATTCCTGTGCTGGCCATCCCAGTGTCAATCATCGGAACTTTTATCTTCTTTATACCACTGCATTTTACTATCAACACGCTTACCTTGTTTGGTTTTGTGCTGGCGATAGGGATTGTGGTGGATGATGCTATCGTGGTAGTTGAAGCAGTGCAGCATTATATGGATGAACAGGGCTTTTCGGCGAAGGAAGCCACCATCCATGCCATGAAGGATATTTCGGCGCCGGTTATCGCCATCGCGCTGATATTGGCTGCCGTGTTCGTTCCGGTAGGCTTTATACCAGGAATAGTTGGCCGCCTTTACCAGCAATTTGCCATTACCATAGCCATATCGGTTTTGATCTCCGCTTTCGTGGCATTATCGCTCACACCGGCGCTTTGTACGCTTATGCTGAGGCCCCGCAAACTGGACGAAGAATCCAAAGGGCTCGACAGGTTTTTCTTCAGGTTTAACCAATGGTTTGCGCGCATTACCGGAAGATACAGGAACGGGGTTGATAAAAGTATCAGGAATTCCAAATTTATTATAGTCATCCTGGTTTGTATTGTTGTGGGAGCAGTGCTTTTGTTTAAGAATAAACCTACGGGTTTTATACCGACGGAAGACGAGGGGCGTCTTTATATAACTTATGATCTGCCCGAGGCGTCATCCACTGTACGCAGTGTTACCGTACTGCATCAAATGATGGCGATGCTTGACAGCATACCAGAAGTGGGCCATTATGCCGCGTTAGGCGGGTTGAACGCGGTGAGCTTTGCCAGTAAATCAAACAGCGGTACCATTTTCGTGCAGCTTAAGCCCTGGGATCAACGTAAACTGACCTCGCTCGATTTAGTTAGTGTTATTCAAAAGAAATTTTTCAGGTATAAAGAAGCCAACGTAACGGTAATACGTCCTCCCGCTGTACCCGGCCTTGGAAGCACGGCCGGCTTTTCCTTTATTCTTGAACAAAAACAGGCTGGCGGCAGCGTCAATGAGTTTGAAAAGGTACTGCAAAATTTTGTAGCTGCGGTAAACAAAAGGCCCGAAATAGATAGGGCATTTACCTTTTTTACGGCCAAAACTCCAGCCTATATGTTAATTATCGATAGAGAAAAGGCTAAACGTTTGGGTGTTGCAATATCCGATATTAATTCGACCCTTCAAACCTATATGGGAAGTACCTTTGTGAACGACTTTACCATTTATGGCCGTGATTTCCACGTTGTGGCCCAGGCGGATACGAATTACCGTACCGATATAAAAGACCTGGGGCAGTATTTTGTACGTAACCAGGCCGGGCAAATGGTACCGCTAAGTACGCTTACCACCTATAAAATGATCCAAAACGCACCGTTGATATCACACTATAATTTGTTCCGCTCCGCAGAAATAGACGGGGGAGCAAAGAAAGGCTATAGCAGCGGTGATGCGATCAAAGCTTTACAGGAGGTAGCTGCGCAAACCCTGCCCGAAGGTTTTGGTTACGAATTCTCAGGCCTAAGCCGCGAGGAAATACTTTCCGGTTCAAAAACGGTTTATATTTTTATGCTGTCCATTGGCTTTGTATTCCTGTTCCTGGCCGCCTTGTATGAGAGCTGGTCGGTTCCGTTTTCGGTATTGCTGGCCGTGCCGCTTGGTGCTTTTGGGGCCATTTTATTCCTGACGCTTAATCCGGGCCTTGAGGATAATATTTATGCGCAGATCGGTTTAATTACACTGATCGGGCTGGCAGCGAAGAACGCTATCCTGATCGTGGAATTTGCCAAAGAACGCGTGGATAGGGGCATGGAGCTTGAAAAGGCAACATTGGAAGCGGTGAGGTTACGTTTAAGGCCGATCATCATGACCTCAATGGCATTCATATTAGGCGTATTACCATTGGTATTCGCATCAGGGGCGGGCGCAATTGCCCGGCAGACTATTGGCTGGACGGTGTTTGGCGGTATGCTTGCCGCTACATCATTAGCTATATTTATCGTGCCTGTGCTGTTTTATGTTATCACTAGGTTTGCATACGGCAAAGAAAAATTAGCCGAGTTAGAAAAGAATTACAAGCCCGATCCCGATCACGATGCGCAAGTTTAAATTTATCTGAACCAAGATTCGCAGAATCATAGGATTGCCACGATTTGTATGCAATCCTGTGATCTTTGAATCCTATAAATCCTGGTTCAGACAACTGGCTTATCGTTTGGTTGCTGCCAAAAGTGACTGGCAAAAAGGCCAAAATTTCCTGCAAAAACCACAGAAACGGGCATCCCAGCCAATTCATCCCGGAACGGAACTTACAAGCCTGCGGCCTTTTAACAAAAATCGCGGGCAGTAGGTATTATACTACTGATTAACAATAATTTAACATGCCTACGATTGTTCGTTTATGTTAAAAAATTAAATTCTATTGATAATATTTTAATTTAATAAGGTAAAATACAGGGTGTATGGCAGAGTATTTGTTCAGGGGGCGGTATATAATATCTATTTACTAACAAATATACACAGCAATGAAAAACACAACCAAATTCATAGCGATCGCTGTAGCGGCAATGGCTATGTTCTTTACAACACAGGTAAAAGCACAAACATCCGACCCTAATAAATGGCGCCTGGGAATAGGTATAGAAGGCGGTATCCCGACAGGCGATATTACAAGCTTTTCAAATTTTAACCTCGGCGGGACTGCCAGGCTGCAATACGGTGTAGGCAAAGATTTCGCTATTACACTTACTTCAGGCTATTATAATTTCTTTGCCAAGAGTTCGAGCGCCACTATTGGCGGCGTAACTTATACTACCAAACCAAGCGATCTGGGTATGGTTCCGATAAAAGCAGGTGTGAAATACTTTTTTGTACCAAGTATATACCTTGGCGGCGAAGCTGGTGTTGGTTTAGAGACCAACTATGCCAAGTATACTAAACTACTTTTAACGCCAGGCATAGGCTGGGCGAATAAATCATGGGATGTTGGTGTGCGGTATGAGAATTACTCCGGTCAAGGTGATAGTTTTGGAACAGTCGCATTGCGAATCGCTTATGGATTCAGTTTATAACAAATACTACAATCCAATAAAAAAGCCGCTTGTTATTAACAGGCGGCTTTTTTGTATAGGTTGAAATGTTTATTTCAATTTTCCTAAAGCTTCTTTTATTCGCCTCAAGGCCTCAACCAGTTTATCTTCTGCAGCAGCATAAGACATGCGAATTGACTTCGGATCGCCGAAGGAGTCGCCGCCAACTGTGGCTACGTGGCCCTCTTCAAGCAAATACAGGCTTAATTCGTCAGCGTCGTTTATCGTTCTGCTATTGTAGCTTTTTCCGAAGAATGAAGTTACATTAGGGAAGAAGTAAAATGCGCCGTCCGGCAGGTTGGTTTTAATGCCCGGTATCTCTTTTAATAACCCATAAACCAGGTCGCGGCGCTTCCTGAATTGTTCGCGCATTTGGATGACGCTCTCCAGTCCGCCTTCATAAGCTGCTACACCTGCCTTTTGAGTAATGGAACAGGTGCCTGAAGTGATCTGCCCCTGCATTTTATCGCAAGCGGCGGCTATTTCTTTGTTTGACGCCGTATAACCAATGCGCCAGCCCGTCATAGCGAAAGCTTTCGAAAAGCCGTTGATGATGATCACACGATCTTTAATACTTGCAAACTGCGCGATTGATTCGTGTTTATCCACAAAGTTGATGTGCTCGTAGATCTCGTCCGATATGATGTAAATCTCAGGGTGTTTCTCAAATACTTTAGCTAAGCCTTCCAGTTCACTTTTGCTGTAAACACTGCCGGTTGGATTGCAGGGAGACGAGAACATAAACAATTTAGATTTTGGCGTAATAGCAGCCTGCAATTGTTCAGGACTGATCTTAAAATCCTGCTCAACCGTGCTGTCAATGAATACGCTTTTGCCTTCGGCCAGCTTTACCACTTCAGAATAGGAAACCCAATATGGCGTAGGGATGATCACCTCATCACCCGGGTTAACCAGGCAGAGTACCGCGTTCGCGATAGCTTGTTTAGCACCTGTCGATACCACTATCTGGCTGAAATCGTAATCCAGGTTGTTCTCATTCTTCAGCTTGGCCGAGATCGCTTTTCGCAGCTCCGGGTAACCTGAAACCGGGGTGTAGTATGTAAAATTCTCGTCCATCGCCTTCTTGGCAGCTTCCTTCACATATTCCGGTGTATGAAAATCGGGTTCGCCAAAACTCAGGCTGATCACATCAACACCTTTTGCAGCCAATTCGCGGCCAAGTTTGGCCATTTTAATGGTTGCCGATTCGGCAAGGTTGTTGATCCTGTTACTTAATACGCTCATAATATTTTTATTCCGGGCGCAAATATAGAAAAGTCTTTATTCATCTGTGCCAGTAAGACGCTATCGGCCTTATTTTTACAATTTTTCTAATTGAAACGAGTGCTGGCGTAAAGCTTTTGATACTTTGGTAATTTTTGTTCTAAAATCCTGCGGCGGTAACTATTATTTTTACATTTGACCACAAATTAGCAGGGGCTTTGAAGGAACAAAGAAAGATCATATTCCTGGCACTGATCACAGGAATAATCCTGATGATGGCCAAGTTTGGTGCTTATTTTCTTACAGCATCTAACTTTGTTCTGACAGACGCCGCCGAAAGTATAGTGAATGTACTGGCAAGCTCTTTCGCTTTTTTCAGCATATACCTTTCTTCGCAGCCGCGTGATCAGAACCATCCTTATGGGCACGGTAAAGTAGAGTATTTTTCGGTGTTTATTGAAGGCGCCCTTATAGGTATCGCCGCAATAACTATTATTATAAAGTCAGTTTATGGGATCTTTTACCCTAACCGGATACACGATCTGTTAACAGGTGCAGTAATTATTGGGATAACAGGGGTAATAAACGGTGCATTGGGATATTATATGGTCCTTAAAGGGAAAAAATTGCCTTCCATAACAGTTGAAGCCGATGGGCGGCACTTGCTGGCCGATATGTTCACCAGTGTAGGTTTGGTAGTCGGGCTGCTCCTTATTCATTTCACAAGGATAACCTGGCTGGACAGCGCGTTATCAATACTCGTGGCCTTGTATATATTGTATAGCAGTTATAAACTGGTTCGCAAATCGGTCTCAGGGCTAATGGATGAAACTGATTTTGGAGTGGTAACCAAAGTGGTAGCCGTTTTGAATGAAAAGAGACGGGAAGCCTGGATAGATATCCATAATTTCCGCGCCCAAAAATATGGCAATGATCTGCATATTGACTGCCATTTAACCTTGCCCAATTACTTTGATTTGAACCAGGTACACATGGAAGTAAAGCTGGTGGATCAACTTATTAATAACGAGGTAACCAAGACAGAGTTGTTTATCCATACAGACCCTTGTGTACCCCAATGCTGTTACTATTGCAGTATGCCTAATTGTTCCATAAGGTCGTCGCCTAAAACCGAGGATATAACCTGGACCCTGGAGAAAGTTATCCGTAACAAAAAACACTTCGAAAAATGAACGGTTTTAATGTCCGTGTTTATGGTTTGCTTATCAGCGACAGCAATCAAATACTGATCAGCGATGAACAGGAATATGGTATGCAGTTCAGCAAGTTTCCGGGCGGAGGGCTGGAGTACGGTGAAGGCCTGATCGACGGTTTAAAAAGGGAGTTTGTTGAGGAATGCAATGTAGATATTGAAGTGATCAGTCATTTTTATACGACCGATTTTTTTGTCAAATCGGCATTTAATGATACCCAGGTGATCAATGTTTACTACCGGGTGAAAAACCTGTCGCCTCTGAACCTCATCTTTAAAACCGTGCAATTTGACTTCGATGGCGAGGGCGATGTATTGCAATCTTTCCGCTGGATAAACCTGGCGGATCTGAAGGAAGATGATGTCACTTTCCCGACCGACAGGCATGTAGTAAAACTTCTATTGAATAACATATGAGACTTGTAAGCAGGGATTTAAATGTAATTTGGCATCCTTATACGCAGATGCAAACCGCTTTGCCACCTGTGCCCATTGTACGGGGCGAGGGCGCCTGTTTATATGATGAGAATGGTAAATGCTATATCGATGCAGTTTCCTCCTGGTGGGTGAATATACATGGTCATGCACATCCATATATCGCGCAAAAAGTATCGGAGCAACTAAAGAAATTAGAGCATGTGATCTTTGCGGGTTTCACACATGAACCAGCAATAGAATTGGCCGAACGCTTGTTGAAGCTGCTTCCCGGTAATCAGGCCAAAGTGTTTTATTCAGATAACGGCTCTACCGCGGTTGAGGTCGCCGTCAAAATGTGCCTGCAATACTGGCACAACCAGGGGTTTCAACTCACCAAAATACTGGCATTAAAGAATGCATATCACGGCGATACTTTCGGCGCGATGGCCGTGAGCGGCCGCAGTGCTTTTACAGCGGCATTTGATAGCCTATTATTTGAAGTGGAGTTTATCGACCTGCCTGATGGATCAAACATTGAAAGTCTCAAATCTCAAATCTCAAATCTCAAATCTAATCTTGCGTGTTTTATTTTTGAGCCCCTGGTCCAGGGTGCAGCAGGAATGATCATGTACGAGGCTAAATATCTCGATGAGTTAATGCAGCACTGCCGAAACGAGGAAGTTTTGCTTATTGCGGATGAGGTATTTACCGGTTTTGGACGTACCGGAAAGCGATTTGCTTGCGATCATTTAAATACTAAGCCTGATATCATGTGTTTCTCCAAAGGGTTGACAGGCGGTACCATGGCAATGGGGTTGACCACCTGCACACAGCAGATATATGATGCTTTTCTATCCGAGGACAGATTAAAAACGCTTTTTCACGGACATTCTTACACGGCTAACCCGGTTGCCTGTTCGGCGGCGCTGGCCAGTTTGGATTTATTTTTGGAGGACAAGACAAAAGAAAACATTGAGCGAATCGCAGAAAACCACAGGCAATTCGGTTTGAAAATTAAGGACCACCCTCGTATCCGGACGGTCAGACAAACAGGCACCATACTGGCAATGGAATGGGAGACCGGAACAAATACATCATATTTCAATTCATTAAGGGATAGGTTGTACCAATATTTTCTGGACGCCGGTATTATCCTGCGCCCGTTGGGCAACATATTGTATATTTTACCGCCTTATTGCATTACGGACGATCAGCTCCATTATATTTACGCCAAAATTGAAACCGCACTTGATGAATTATGAAGTTTGACGAATTGTTGCCAATAATCATCAATGATAACCAGTTGCACGCCTGCTGGTTGAACACGCTTTCGCTGATGGAAAACACCGGCGCGCGCAAAATATCAGCCTGCGAGGACCCGGAAACGGTTACTTATATCATTCTGAAACATGCTGCGGAAGAACACCGTCATGCGTTCTACCTGAAAAAGCAGATCGAAAAGATCGACAAGGCATCCTGCCCGACATATTCTTCAAGCTATTTACTCGCCCCAAACAGCAGCAGGCATTACCTGAACCAATTGGACGTAGATGCCTGCCGTTACCTGAAAACTGAACTGGGTTTAAAAGGGAAAGAACTTCGGTTCGCGGCTTACTTGCTGGTTACTTATGCAATTGAGGTACGAGCTGATGAACTTTATCCGGTTTACCAGGAGGCTTTGGATAGGGCCTCAAGTAAAATAAATGTGAAATCGATTATACTGGAAGAAGAGGGGCACCTGGAAGAAATGATCAACCAGTTGAAAACCTTCTCGCCTGATTGGCAATTTCATGCCGATAAAGCCGTGGAGATGGAAAGCAGGTTGTTTGATCAGTGGATAAGTCAATTAAGCAAAGAGCTTGAAATCAAAAAGGCTTCCTGAAAACCAGGAAGCCTTTTTAGTAAGTTGTGTTTCTTTTTATTGACCGCCGCGCGACATAGCATCAAGATCATCTTTAGATATCTTATCGAAATCTCCAGGTATGGCAAATGTACCTTTCGGGGCCTTCTCATCGGTAATGCTTGTTACTGTTAAGCTGGATTCAACTAAATTTCCGTCCTGGCCTTTTTGGAAAGAGGTATATTGTATTGGGACACCACCTGCGCCGGCATAATATCTTGACGAGGCAGAAGCCGGGAGGGTTATATCGTTAGTAACCCATATATCGTAAGATTTTTTGGTTTTATTGTCTGTGGCTACCACTTTCTTGCAATTGAATCCTGATATCTGCTTGGTTTCGGTAGTGGGCGCGTAAGTGAATGTTGGGAAAGAGCTCATCACCTGGTCAATTTCATCGGGGGTATAAACCGCCGCCTTTTTGATATTGAAGGCAGATACATCAACCAGTACGACAAACGATTTGTAGTTGGCATCAGTTAATAATTTGATATTGGCCGGGCCCGCGCTAAACGTAGTGGCCATCGAATCGGGTGTGAAATATTCTTTCATCTGTATGTCCATCCCGCGCATGCTCGTGCTAATCGTGACGGTGCCTGATGTATACGATTTTTGCGCGCTGGCGCTCATAACTGTTGCTGACAGGGCGATACCCAATGCAGCACTTAAAATTTTCAGTTTCATAGTTTTATTTTTGGTTATACAATTTAGATATTTTATTGATTAGGGTACAAATATTTTTTAGGGTTTATTTTCCTTCAATTAGATACCCGGGTGAATGATTTGTTACCCGCACATTATTATTTACTCAATGTCAAAATATTGGTGTAATTGCCGGGCTTATATAAACGTATATCGCTTACCTGGCAGCTGTCCAGGAAAGGCTGTACAGAATACCTGAAGACCTTATCCGTATCCGAAAGATCGGTAACTGCAGTAGCATGGGTTCCACGTCGCAACACGATACAGTTGTGCCTTTTGATATTGAAAAGCGTCGTGCCTTCTGCTTCGAGATTTTTCAATCGTTTTATACTTATACTGGCGGCGAATAAAAAGGTAAAAACCAGGCCAATTTGCATAAGCCATGTTTTTTTGCTGTATAAAAAGTAGAAAACGCTGATTATGATACCATAAAGCAAGAGGTATTCGGCGGTCGTTAGCCATATTTTGCTGATGCCCGACCATGGGGCATGCTCGATCATGGCCAGAACACGATCCATAATTAAGATCGATTTTTCTAAAACAAAGCCGAATATTTCGCCTAAAATAGGTATCGAACCTAATAAGAGGTAGGCAATGCCACTATACATGATGATAGCCGACGGAATGATAATAAATAGGTTACTGACCAGGAAATAAACCGGGAACTGGTGGAAGTAATAGGCGCTTAGCGGGAAAGTGATCACCTGCGCGGCAATGGAAACCGAACATAAGAGCCATAGTTTATCGGCCCACTTTTTCTTGAAATGAAACCATTGATATACGATGGGCTGAAATATGATCAATCCGGCTACAGCAAGATAGGAAAGCTGGAAGCCAACATCCGTAATGAAAAGCGGGTCATAAAGCAACAGGAAAAAAGCCGAAACAGCTAATATATTTAAAGTACTGATCGCCCTGCTATAGGTTTTACCAATGATCACCATCGAGATCATTACCGCGGCGCGGCATACTGCCGGCGAAAAGCCGCTGAGTAACGAATAGTACCATATTATAGTAATGATCAGTATAGCTTTGATCGTTTTGCCGTATTTGAACCTGTTCAGGAAACCGAATAAAAACTCCAGCAAAATAAAAACAATGGCCACGTGAG